>Ga0182739_1000047_pt1 | contig 283292 bp, 286 predicted proteins | sample eDN5th30CBELigBY_FD_128873 | JGI IMG/M metagenome (GOLD analysis project Ga0182739, IMG submission 128873) | Enriched backyard soil microbial communities from Emeryville, California, USA - eDNA 5th pass 30_C BE-Lig BY (version 2) (version 2) | ecosystem: Environmental > Terrestrial > Soil >... | reverse complement strand
GGCACTGTCCACCCAGATGCCGGCCAGCTCGGAGGTGATCGCCCCGTCCACCGTGACCGTCGCACCGCCATTGGGCGCCTCCACGAACACGCCATACCCGCTCGAGGCCGCGATCGTGCCGGTGTGGTCCACCGTCACGTCATCGCCCCCGCTGCGGGCGTGAATGCCGTCGACGAACGCAGAGAGAGTGCCCGTTCCGGAAATATTCACGGCGCCTTGGCCAGCTTGGGCGAAAATGCCCGATGCCTTACCCGAGGTCACGTTACCATCGTAAACAATGGCAATCGTCCCTTCCACCGACGAGCCGCCTGAGGTGGCATAGATGGTGTCGCCATTGGAAAACAGATTGCCATCGACCTTGATGTCGACCTTGCCGGATCCCGCAGTCGCCCGGATGGCGCCATCCTCATCGGCGTTGATATTGCCGGTCTGGTCGATGATGACGTCGGCCGTGCCGCCTGTGCCCCCATTGCTGGCCAGGATGCCCCAGCTACTCGATTCAATGGCACCCTTACTGGTGACCTTGAGCTCGCCCCCTGCCGAGGCAGCGTCGATGCCGACGCCGCTCCAGGCGTTGAGGGCGCCCTCACTTTCGATCATGACGGTATCGTCAGAGTCAGTGCCGCCGCTCTTGGCTCTGATGGCGCCGTCATTGCCGGCCACCTTGCCGTCAGTCTTGACGGACACCTTGCCGTCTGCGGCAAGCGCCTGGATGCCGTAGCCGTTCCAGGCTTCGATGGGGCCGGAATTGTCGATGGAGACACTGCCGCTCGAGTTGCTCTTGGCAAACAGCCCGTCGAACTTGGAACTGACCGAACCCTCGAAAGTGAGCGACGTATCGCCGGTTCCCTCGACAAACACGCCATACCCGGAATCGGAGATGATGGCCCCGACATGGTCGACACTGGCCTTGCCGTTGTCATAGGCCTTTACCAGGATGGCGCTGTCCCCGGCGTGGATCGAGCCCGAGCTTTCGAGGCTCGCGGTCCCGGCGGAGTCAATGAATATGCCCATACCGTTGGCCGTGACCACGCCCCCTGCGTGTTCCACAGCGATGCCGTCCGACGTGTCGTAATTGGACACATGGATGCCGTGCGCACCCTCGCCATACGTCGTTATGATGAACTTGCCTGTGTCGCTATCGAGCGCCATGGCATTCTTGGCAGAGATCCGGATACCGCTAACCCCAGAGCCTGGGGCAATGTCCGTCGTAAGGCCCTCAACGACAAGTTGGGTAACCGCGTCGTCAGACGTGACGTCATCGTCGTCGTCGAGACGAATACCGCTGCCTTGATCGACAGCGCAGGTCAGAGTTTGAGCGCTCAACACGCAAGCGTCGGCGGCCTGAGCCATGGATGCACCGGCGAGAAGAAGGGCACCGACCCCCACGCCGCGCATGAGCCCAAGCGCGAACGGCCGAGACAGGATATTCCTGTGCGCAAGCACACCCGCCGCGATGCCGATCGCAGGTTTGCCCAGCGTCGCATTATCCAAAGCCTGAACCACGCCCAATCCCCCTGCGTAACCAACTGACAGTGGCAGGCGCACCAGCCACACGCCCCCTCAGCTTAACCTTTGTGATATTAACGGTTTTTCGGGCAAGTCCTCAAGCTTCCTCACCTCGGCGAAGGGAAACTTCTTTATTGTTGCCGATGCGCAACACTCAAGTCTTTGCCTGAAGAGATTTCATGAGGCGTGCACTGATTCACCACGTCCTCAATCAACGAAGCAAGATGAGAAGTCGCTTCGGGCCGCTTCCGAAGCACTGCCTGTCACAGTCTCTTCGAGCCAAGCGCAGTGACTTTCCTTGATGGCGCCTACTACTGCAGAGACGACGCGAAGCGGATACTGCCTCTAAACGGAACGATTTGGCCGTCGACCTTAAGCCATATCGTTTGCCTGGCCTGATCTTGCGAGGGCAAGGATGGGTGCCAGTCAACGGAGGGAAAATCGGGGACTGGCGGCACGCCGGGAGCCTCCAGAGAAGGCGCGAGGCTGGCGGAACGCTCGTAATTGGAAAGCCCATCAAGGAATGTCACCTCTCGATTCGGGTCCACCACAAAGCGTGGCGGCTCCTGTTGCGCGGCCTGGGCCGAGCCTGCGTGTGCAACAAGGAGCGTGGCGATCATTGGGGCCATGGACGCCTGGGCGTAGCGCACGGGATCGGGCAGTGCCTGGAGTGCCCCCATGGGATCGGGGCTGACCACGACCAGTCCGAAAGCAAACAAGGCACCGGCGGGTCGCAACCGCGTGACGCGCACGATGTTACCCAAGCCATCGAGCAACATGCCGATGCCATTCCACAATGCGCCAATCGTGCCGACCAGCCCCAGCCAAGTGCCATAGACGAGATCGAAGATGCCGTTGCGCAGGCCCACGAAGCGCGTCAGTCCATAGGAATAGAGGGCAACGTTGAAGCCGGGAATGACTGAGGCGATATACTCACCCGCAAGGACGCCGTCCACGACATAGCGCAGCATCAGCGCCAGCATGGCCAGGTTGAACACGATGTAGACGGGATGCACCGCAGTGCGGCCCGCAATTTTTGGCGTGCGGGAAAACGCACCCTTCTTGCCGGTAACGATCTGACGGATGGATGCGAAAATGCCCGAGAACCCGACCGGCAACAGGATGAGGTTGAGCGAGCTCACGGCAAACACGTCGCCAAAGCGGTAGCCCAGGCGCTTGAGATCGAACGCATAGAGCAGGAAATAGGGCAGCATGGCCAAAGGCGTCCACACCAGGGTGCGGCCATCGACGCTGACCCAGATCATCAGAATGAAGACGGCCGTGTTGCCCACGATGGGAGACAGCAAGTAATTGCTGCGCAACAGAAATTCCAGAAACCGCCGTCCCCACGCCGCGTTGTGGAGATATTGCCGCCACAGCATGGGGAAAATGATCAGCCCGCCATTGCTCCAGCGCTGCCGCTGAATGGCGAGCGAACCGAAATCGGCGGGGGTGGCGCTATAGGCGAGCGGCGCAAAATGGTTGTGCACCAGCCAGCCGCTGTCGAGCAGATCGATGGTCGACCCGGTGTCCTCAATGACGGTCTCGTCCTGGATATAGACCCTGTGGGCGCGTCCGCCTTCCATCTGCAGGCGGCAAATGTCCTGCAACGCCTCGTAGCGGATCAGCGCGTTGGCACCGACCCAATAGCCGGCCTGGAAAAAGGTCGAGCCCTGATGCACCAGATACTGGATATCGGTGGTGGCGCCCGCCACGCGCTCCACCACAGACTTGGCGTTCGGGAAGGCCCGGTACGGCGTCTGGGCCACACCGAAGTTGGGATTTTCGGCCAGTACGCGCGCCAGTTCGATAACATAGGATGGCCGCACGATGCTATCGGCGTCGAGCGTCAAGACGAACTCAGTGGGCGGCACGACCAGATCGGCATCGCCGTCCTCGGCTTCCTCCAGAAACACCCCGCCCTTACGCGCCACGAAGCGGTAGCAGCCGCCGATCAGCCCGATATAGGCGTTGAGGTTCATTGCCTTGTTGGGCGCATGCGACAGGTTCGCGTACTGCTTGCGCTGAAAGCTCGATATATCTGAGCAGAATAGAGATTTTAGCCGACCGTATTCGCGATCGATCTCCTCGACCGACAGCGTCTTGAGGGCGAGGGCATCCGCATGGCGGCGGTATCCCCGGGCCAGGGCCAGAACGACCTGATCGACGAAGAACGTATCCACGTGGGCAAATTCGGGCTCGCTCTCGCCCGCCAGCCGCTCACCGAGCTGTTCGAGCCACAGCGCCACGGCTCTGTAGAGCTCGACCAGCCGGTCGCGCTCCAAGACCAGCACGGCATTGTCTCGACGCCCGCACCAAGCCGCATGTTCCTTGGCGAGCCTGCCCATTGGCACCTCGAGCAGGTCACAGGCCTCCTGCACGGTAGCAAGCGTTTGGGCCAGCACATCCTTGCCCGATGGCGGATCATCGACCAGCAGCACGATGCGGCGATTGCCATATTGCGCCAGGGCGGCCGAGAGCATGGTCATGAGCAGCACACGCCGCTCTTCCCGATAACTGGGAATGAGAATGGTTACGGCCGGTGTCGCCTCGGCGCGCAGCCATGCATCGTCTTCGATCACGGCGCTTCCGGGTTCGTGCTCGGGGCGTAATGAGGCACCCAACCGGTTGGTCTGGTAGGCCAGGCAACAGGCGAACAGCCCAAGCAAGAGGATATAATAGATCCACTTGTCCAACAGCGGCATGGCCGCGACGGCGAACACGAAATAGCCAAAGCCGGCGGCCGCAAGCACGCTGCCAACCAAGCTCAGGACGATGGATACGGTTGAGCGGGTTGCTCGTGGGCGCGGCGGGCCAGAGTGCGACCTGCTCCGCAGGCGCAACCGGTATCGCGGGTTCATCGCATCCATATGGCGACCCAGAGTGAGCCAAGGACGCAGCGGGCACGCCTGCCCCAGCCCGGCGCGACGTTGAGCCTGCTTTCCCCCTGCATTCCGAATAACCGCCTAAATGCCTATAACCAGACCAAGGGCAAACCAGGACGCGAGAAGGAAACGAATCAGCTCGCCCCGCCCATATCGACCTCAACCCAAGGCAAGTTTACGTTTTTCGGAAAGGGCGACCTAAAGCAAGACCGCACCGGCCGAATTTTTTGTGGCAAGTTGTCTGCAATGGTTATTTCGTGCGGGAAATTCGCGGCGTTGCCCACTACCGGGCGGAGCAGATTTTGTGGAGGTGCCAATTTTTTGGGCATGGCCTCTCGCGTTTGCATGTTGTCTCCCCCATATGACGGGCAAGAACTCTAGATCTTGAGGAGCAGCTCCATGGTTTTCGGGCGAGGGATGAGGTTGGCCAGCGTGGCCGGGCTTCTCGCGGTGGTGTTTTCGGTGGCGGCGGTCGATTACGCCGAGGCCCGCGCTCGTGGCAGTTTCGGCAGCCGAGGCACGCGCACGTTCCAGACGGCGCCCACCACGCAGACCGCGCCCAACACCGTGGCTCCGGTACAGCGGTCGATGACGCCGGCGCAGCAGTCAAGCCAGGCCGCACGCCAGCCGGCACAAGCCCAGCGCATGGCCCCCACTTCTGGCTTTGGCGGCGCGTTGATGCGCGGCTTGCTGTTTGGCGGCATTCTGGGCCTGCTGATGGGCACCGGCTTTGGCGGCCTGGGCGGCATGCTGAGCCTGCTGGCCCAGGTGGTGCTGATCGGCGGCGTTATCTGGCTGGCAATGCGTTTCCTGCGTCCGCGCCAGGCGGCAACCGCAGGTGGCCCCCCGCTCAATGCCACCCCTTATCAGGCCGGCCCCAATCCGGGCCGCGGCCACTCGGGCCTGGGTTCGATGATGGGCGGCCTGGGCAGCCAGCAGACAAAGCCGGCGGCCAAGGCAAATCCTGACGAGCTGGGCATAACCGGCAAGGATCTCGACGCCTTCGAGGGCTTGCTGACCGAAATGCAGCAGAGCTATGGTCGCGAAGATTATGCCGCCCTGCGGGCGATCACGACACCCGAAATGATGGGGTATCTGGCCGAAGAACTGGCACAGAACGCTTCCAACGGGGTCAAGAACGAGATCTCCGAGGTCAAGCTCCTGCAAGGCGATCTGTCCGAAAGCTGGCGTGAGGGTACGACTGAATACGCGACCGTGGCCATGCGCTACGAGCTGATCGACGTCACCCGCGACCGGGAAACCGGCGCCGTGGTCGAGGGCGACCCCGACGCCAAGGTGGAGGCGACCCAGCTCTGGACTTTCGTGCGCGAGCGCAATGGCCGCTGGTTGATCTCGGCGATGCAGGACGCTTGAGGCTTAATCAATCGCAAACGATAAAGTTAGCGCATCCGCCAGTCTTGGCGGGCGCGTTTTTCATTTTAGGTCAATGTTGGTGCGACTAAGGACTAGATAGTAAGGCAACGTTAATCGCTTCTTCATAGCTTGTTCGCACCCCCGCGAGCAGGACGAAGTCCCTTGGCCCTTTACGATTTTTTCGTCCTCTCCCACGACCCGCGCTTCGTGCTGGTGGCTGCTCTGGTCTGCCTGATCGCAGCTTATGCATGCATCGGCCTGGTGCGCCACGCCAAGAGCCTTTCCGGGCGGATGCGGCTGGTCTGGCTGCTGGTGGCAGCACTGGCGGTGGGATTTGGCATCTGGACCACCCATTTCGTCGCCATGCTGGCCTTCAGGCCCGGCTTTACGCTTCAATATGATCTGGGCCTGACGGTGTTCTCGTTGGCCGTGGCCATCGGCCTCTGCTTTATCGGGCTGGCCATGGCGACGCGCGGCACCGACCCCATCGGGCATTTTGCCGGCGGCGCGGTGATCGGGCTAGGCATTTCGGCGATGCACTATATCGGCATTGCCAGCCTGATCATGGGTGGCGCCATTGGCTGGAACGGCGCGCTGATTGCCACTTCCGTGGTCGCGGGCATGACATTCGCCGGGCTGGCAGGCATGCAGGCCATGGCACCGGGGCGCGCCGCCCTGTGGCGCGGAGCGGGATTGTTGACCCTGGCCATTTGCAGCATGCATTTCACGGCTATGGGCGCGGCCGATTTCAGTACCTGCTTTGGCCTGATGGCGGCGGGCATGAACTCGAACCTGTTGTCGATCGGCGTGGCGCTGGTCTCCCTGCTCATCCTGGGTGCGGCGCTGGTGAGCCTGGCGCTCGACAATGCCGAGCGCCGCCGCAGCCTGCGCGAGCGCGAGCGGCGTTTGCTGGATGCCGAACGCCTGCGCGAGGTGAGCGCCAAGCTGGAACTGGCGCTTTCGCACATGGCACAGGGCTTGGGACTGTTCGATCCCGAGGGCAAGTTGCGGCTGCACAACAAGCGTCTGACCCAGCTGATGGGCGTTGCTCCCGGCACGGCGCTGGAAGGTCTTTCCTTTGCCGAAATCTGCCGCCGGGCCTTGCAGGCTACGCGGGCCGAAGTGGAGATCGATGCGGAAGTCGACGCCTTCATTGCGCAGCATGCCGCAGTCATTGCCAGCCCCAAGGGCGGCGATCTGGTGCATGCGCTGGGCGACGGGCGCTATTTCCACATTCGCCATAGCCCCATAGGGGACGGCTCTTGGGTTACCACCATCGACGACATTACCGAACGCAAGCGTGCCGAAGCCGAGATCGCGCATTTGGCATTTCATGACGGGCTTACGGGCCTGCCCAATCGTGCCCGCTTCAACTCCGCCTTCCAGGCAGCCCTGCCCGCCGTTCCCGCCAATGGCGGTCGGCTTACCGTGGTTGCCATCGATCTCGATCAGTTCAAGGAAATCAACGACAGCCACGGCCATGCGGCTGGCGATGCCGTGCTCAAGACGCTCGCCGACCGTCTGCGCGACGCCTTGGAGGCCGATGAAGTGGTGGCGCGTGTGGGCGGTGACGAGTTTGCCGCCTTCAAGATGCTCGCTGCCGGGCAAAGCCCGGAAGATTTCCTGTCGCGGCTGGAGGCGGCATTCACCGCCAAGGTGCCGTTCGGCGACCAGCTGATCGTCAGCGGCGCCAGCCTCGGGGTCGCCGTCTACCCCCAGGATGGAACATCCCTGACCAAGTTGATGAGCAATGCGGACCTGGCGCTCTATCGCGCCAAGGGCGAAACCGAGGCCCGCATCCGGTTCTATGAGCCGGCCATGGATGAATTGGCGCGCGCTCGCCGGGCCCTGGTGCGCGACCTGTGGGAGGCCATCGAGACGGACGGTTTCCACCTGGCCTACCAGGTACAGAAATCGGTGCTGAGCGGGGAAATCACCGGCTACGAAGTGCTGATCCGCTGGAATCGGCCGGGCCACGGGCTGGTCTCACCGGCCTATTTCATTCCGGCGGCGGAAAGCAGCGGCGCCATCACTGCCATCGGCGAATGGGTGCTGCGCGCAGCCTGCAAGGAAGCGGCGGCCTGGCCCGAACCGCACAAGATCGCGGTCAACATTTCCAGCGTGCAGCTGGGGCAGTCGAGCCTCGTACAGACGGTGCGTTCGGCGCTCGAGCAGTCGGGCCTCGATCCACGGCGGTTGGAGCTGGAAGTGACCGAGACGGCCATCATTGCCGATAAGGATCGCGCCCTGATCAACCTGCGCGAGATCCGGGCCATGGGTGTTTCCATCGCCATCGACGATTTCGGTACCGGCTATTCTTCCCTTGAAACGTTGCGGGCGTTTCCGTTCGACAAGATCAAGCTCGACCGGTCCTTCATGAGCGCCATCGACCATGACGAGCAGGCCAAGGCCATCGTGCGCGCCATTCTGGCGCTGGGACGCACGCTCAAGGTGCCGGTGCTGGCCGAAGGGGTGGAAACGGTCGAGCAGCTGCACGTCCTGCAGGTGGAAGGCTGCACCGAGGCGCAGGGCTTCCTGCTCGGGCGCCCCGGCGACATCGTATGGGCGGACCACTCGGCCCGCTACGCCGAGGCGTAACGGCTCAGCTGTGCCCAGCCACCGGCTTGGGCAGATAGGGCGCCTCCAGGGCGGCCAGCTCATCGGGCGTCAGCGCCAGCGACATTGCTGCAATCGCATCGTCGAACTGGCTTGGCCTGGACGCACCGATGATGGGCGCGGTGACGTCAGGCCGGCTCAGCAGCCAGGCCAGCCCCACTTGCGCGCGCGGCACGCCCCGGTTTTGTGCGATCGCGCCCACCGCATCAATGATCCGACCATCGGCCTCGGCGCTCTGATCATAGAGCTTGTGGGTCACCAGATCGGTCTCATCGCGGGCAGTGCGCACGTCCTTGGGGCGCGCCAGACGCCCACGCGCCAAGGGACTCCAGGGCAGAATGCCGATCCCCTGGGCGCGACAGAACGGGATCATCTCGCGCTCCTCCTCGCGATAGAGCAGGTTGTAGTGGTTCTGCATGGAGACAAAGCGTGCCCAGCCGTGCCTGTCCTGCAGCGACAGCGCGGTGGCAAATTGCCAGGCGAACATGGACGACGCCCCTAGATAGAGCGCCTTGCCGGCGCGCACCACGTCGTTAAGCGCCTCGAGCGTCTCCTCGAGCGGTGTCACGGGGTCCATGCGATGGATCTGGTAGAGATCGACATGGTCGACGCCCAGGCGCTTCAGGCTCTTGTCGATCTGCTCGAAAATATGCCGGCGCGACAGCCCGCCGCCATTGGGCCCCGGCCGCATGCGGCCATGCACCTTGGTGGCGATCACCACCTCTTCGCGGCGCGCGAAATCCTTCAGCGCCCGGCCCAGGAACTCCTCGCTGGTGCCGTCCGAATAGACATTGGCGGTATCAAAGAAGGTGATGCCCGCTTCGATAGCCTGCCGGATCAGTGGGCGAGACTTTGCTTCGTCCAGGGTCCATTCATGCGGGCCCCGCAGCGGTTCGCCATAGGTCATGCAGCCCAGGCACAGCCGGGAGACTTCGAGGCCACTCTTACCCAGCCTTACATAGTCCATGTCGAAATGCTCCTAATGCACCAGTTCGCGGTTGGAGACCTCACGGGCCTCCATCGTCGCGGCGTTCATGCGGGCAACGTTCTCGCTGATGCCGATGGCGGCGGTCTTGAGCGCGGGCACCAGCCGATCGACGATCTCGCTGCGCTTGACCGCGCTGGCGTAATAAGTAAGTCCGATGGTGGCCAGTACGCGGTGCCCGCCATGCTCGTAGATGGGTACCGCCACGCTGGATGAGGCCTCTGGCTTGGCGCCGCGCGCGCGTTCGGCAAATTGCTGGCGCCGGGTGATGCGGATCATGCGCTCGATGGCCTCGGGGGCCTCCATCTCGCCATCGTCCTGGTGGGGCGAACTCATCAGCAGGCGATAGATGAGCTTGCGCTCCTCAGGCGGGCAGAAAGCCAGATAGGCCCGGCCCAGGGCCTTGGTGACCAGGCCCAGATGCTTGTGGATCAAGCCGTGATAGGGCGCGATGGGGCTCTCGCCGCTAGTAGTGTAGCATACCAGCATGGCATTGCCGTCCAGCACGGCGATGGCGGCGGGCCAGCTGAACATGCGGGTCAATTCCTGGGCCCAGGCGCGGCCGGCCTCCACCACTTGAGGGGCACCGTGAAAGCCGCAGCTGAGCGCATTGACCTGCGAGGTGACCTGATAGCCCTTGCCGCCGACGTCGCGCGCCACATAGCCCGCGGCCATGAGGGTTTCGAGCAGGCGCACGATGGTGGGCTTGGGCAGGCCGGTGAGCCTGTGCATGTGCTCGATGGTGGAAATGCGCTGACGGTTCAGGATGGCCAGCAACTCCAGCGAGCGCATGACCGAAGTGACCGGTTCGTAAGACGTCATCGATATCCTCCCTACCGATCCGGTGAGCTTGGCCCCTGCCCCGCCCCGGCGCAAGCGTGATCAGCCGATCTTTTCCCAGGTCAGGTCGCGGTACTGGATGATGCCGTCGATCTCGACCGGTGGGGCGGTGAGAATGACCCGGTTGCCCTCGAAGCGGGCGGGCCGCACCTGGTCGGTACCGATACGCGGCGGCTCGGTGGGGGTGGAGCAATCCACGCGCGTCACGAGCGTGGTGCCGTCGAAACGGTAGGTACCGGCGTACGAGGTATATTCGCGCCGCGCCATGCCCTCGGGCAGGTGTTCCCGGCCATCGCAGATCACCACCATCATGCGGTTGTGCTCGGTAAAGGTGATGAGGCCCATCTTGAGCGGACCATAGGAGGACGGCAGCACATTGCCCTGCGCATCCTTGTTGGTGATGTCGACGAGGCGCCAAACGCCGATCAGATCAGTCATGTATGGTCTCCGGGGGCGGTCTTTGCCGCGCTCTTGAAGAGGGTCAGGGCCTTTGGATCGGGTTCGCGGGTGCGGTGCCAGTATTCCACCAGCGGCCAGGGTGAATTGGTGGTGATGCGGCCCTTGGCGTTCTTGTACCAGTTGGTGGTGCCCTCATGGCTCCACACCATTTTGGCGAGCACCTGATCGAGCTCTTCGTTATAGGCGTCATGCGCGTCCTGGGTAACCTCGAGCGCATCGGCATCGGACGCCAGCAGCAGCTCCAGGCTCTGCACGATGTAATGCACCTGGCATTCGGCCTGAAAGATGATGCTGCCGCCATGGGCCAGATTGGTGTTGGGCCCATAGGTGAGAAACAGGTTGGGAAATTTGGGCACGGTGATGCCCAGATAGGCGCGTGGATCGTCGTCGCCCCAAAGCGCGCGCAGATCGGAGCCGTCCCGGCCGATCACCTGCATGGGATAGAGCATGCGGCTGGCTTCGAACCCGGTAGCAAAGATGATGACGTCGGTGGGGTGATGCACGCCCGTCCTGTCCACGATGCCGTCCGGCACGATGCGATCGATGCCGGTGTTGGCCAGCGCCACATGGGGGCGCCGCAGAGTGCTGTACCAATCGTTGTCGCGTAAGGACCGCTTGCCATAGGGCGGATAGTCCGGCAGCACCTTGGCGTAGAGGTCGGGCAGATCGCCCACCTCCTGCTTGACGTACTGGGTCCAGAGTTCGCGGATCTCGGCATTGCGGGCGGAAATGGAATCCTGCCGGTCCCAGCCCTCCTCCCGCATCAGCGCCGGATGCACGCCGTCGCCATAGGCCCAGAACAACAGAAAACGGTACCACTGGGCATAATGGGGCACATTGGCCAGCACCCATTTGACGTTGTCGGTCACCGTGTTGTGGTAGTTGTGGCGCGGCAGCACCCAGGGGGCGGAGCGCTGATAGATGGTGAGCCGGGCCACATCGTCGGCAATGGCCGGGCCCACTTGCATGCCGCTGGCGCCCGTGCCGATCATGGCTACCGACTTGCCCTTGAGCACCACGTCATCACGCCAGCGCGCGGTGTGCATGGTGGGACCCGCAAAGCTCTCCAGCCCGGCGATGGCGGGAATGGCGGGGCGGTTGAGCTGACCGACGGAGCTGATCACCGCATTGACGATGCGCTCGGACACGGTGCCGTTCGGCTCGCGCACAGTGGAGTGCCAGAGGCACGTGGCCTCGTCATAGCGCAGCGATACCACTTCCCGGCCCAGGGTAATGTGCGGGGTCAGGCCATAATCGCGCGCGCAGTCGCGCAGATAGTCCCTGAGTTCTGGCTGCTTGACGTAGTAGCGCGACCAGGCGTGGTTGAGCGCGAAGGAATAGCAGTAAAGGTGGTTGGCACTATCGACCCCGCAGCCGGGATAGGTGTTTTCGTGCCAGACGCCGCCGACGTCGTCGTTGCGCTCGATGATCTCGAAGGCAATGCCGGCACGCTTGAGCATGATGCCAGCGCAAATGCCCGAGGCCCCCGCCCCGACGATCAGCACCTTGAAGCGATCACGCCGGGATCGGGTTTTCGCGTTAGCCTTCGCGAATGGTGCGGGCGCCGCGGCAAAACCTAGGTCTTGCAGCAACATAGGCAGGTAGCGATCCGAGATCGGCTCGCCCACAAAGCTGCTCATCATGCGGCGCAGGGTTGCCGTATCAATCTGAGGTTCGACCCCCTGCTCCAGCGCCGTAGCCAGCCGGTCGAGCACCTCCTCAACCATGGCCGGGGTCAGCGCATGGGTGAAGGTGCCCGGCTTGCCCAGATGGGGCGACAAACGATCGAGCAGGCTGGTGTCGCCGGTCAGCTGCACCAGCACCATCAGCAGCACCGAGATGTCGGCATCGGCCAGCCTGGCTTTGAGGGCCTGGCGGTCGGCGGGTTCGGCATAGGCAAGGCTGGTCATGAAAGTGCCCGTGTTTCTGTGCGGGCCATGACCTAGCCAGAACAACCTCAGGGCAGCGCCTGCTTTGTCGCTCGGTTTCGCCTGATGAAACCATGGGTCGCCAATGCTGCGGGCCTGGCGCGGCCATGGTTGATCTGGGAGCGAGGAGACCCAGACCATGGAACAACATCACGACCTGGCCGACCGGCTGCTGGTGGGTGCAGTGGACCTGCATTGCCACACCGGCCCGTCGATCATGGAGCGCAAGCTCGACCATCTCGAACAGATCGCCGATGCCGAGGCGGCGGGGCTGCACGCGGTGCTGTTCAAGGACCATTTTTACTCCAACACCCCGGTGATGGCGACGCTCGGGGCCTATCGCCGCCCCGGATCGGACCTGCACCTTCTCAGCGGCGTGCCGCTCAACAACCAGTTGGGCGGGCTCAATCCCGATGCCGTGCAGCAGGGCCTGATGCTGGGCGCCAGGATGGTGTGGATGCCCACGCTATGCGCGCACAATCACTTGCGCACCGCCTTTGCCTATAACCTCCATGGCCGGCTGGGGCTGGCACCACCCACGGCGCTGAGCGTCATCGACGATGCCGGCGTGCTGCGCGACGAGGTCAAGGAAATCCTCGATCTCATGGCCGCGCACGACGCGGTGCTGTGCGGCGGTCATTTGCATGTCTCGGAATTTTATCCGCTCTTTACCGAGGCCAAAGAGCGTGGCGTGACGCGCATGGTGGTGAGCCACCCCACCTATTGGATCGAAGCCAAGCTCGACGATCTGCGCGAACTGGCGGGCATGGGGGTCTATCTCGAACACTGCGCCTGCATGCTGATCGAAGGCCCCTCGCGCAAGTTCGAGTTCGACGCCTTGCGCGACTATGTCGACGCTGCCGGGCTGGAGCACACCATTATCGGCTCGGATCTGGGACAGACCTTCAACCCCCGCCCGGTACCAGGCTTTCGAGCCGCGATTGCGCTCTGCCTGGAGCTGGGATTCTCGCCCACCGAAATCCGCGCCATGACCAGCCATAACGCCACGCGACTGGTGGGCATCGCCTCGGCCGACGACGCCCACTTGCAGGATTGCCTTCATGCCCATTGACGAGATCGAGGCCAAGATAGACGAGCTGCTCAAAGGCGCTATTGACCTGGGTTGCCAGACCGGCCCGGTGCCCGTAGGCCATGCCGCCGACCCACTGCCCACGGCGCGCGCCGCGCGCGATGCCGGCATGGCCGGACTGGTGCTCAACAACCATTTCTACCCCATGACGCCTGTGGTGCAGATCCTGCGACGACATGAGTTCGCCAACTCCACGCTTGAGCTTGTCTCGGGGGTGGCGCTCAACACCTGGGTGGGCGGGCTCAATGTTTACGCCGTTGAGCACGATGTGCGGCTAGGCGGGCGCGTGGTGTGGATGCCGACCCTTTCTGCGGACAATGACCGTCGCCACACCTATCGGCAGCGCCGCACCGGCCCGATGACGGCTCTGCGCCCGCAGCGCACGCTCTCGGTGCTGGACGATCTGGGCCGGGTGCGGGATGAGCTTGGCCCCATTTTCGATCTCATCGCCGGCCACGATGCAGTGTTGGCGGCGGGACATCTGCATATCAGCGAGATCCTGCCCCTGTTCAGGGCGGCCGAGGACAAAGGCGTGACGCGACTGCTCCTGGTCGATCCGGTGCTCTACAGCGATGCGACGGATAGCGACCTGCGCGCACTGTCGGACATGGGCGTGTTCGTCGCGGTGACAGGCCAGTCGATCGCGGCGGATCCCGATAGCCTTGCGGCATTACTGGCAGCCGTTCCGCCCGAGCAGATCATCCTGGCTTCCGGCGCCGTGCCCTCGGACAATCAGACCCCGCTGCACGCCCTGCGCGCGATCATTGCCCATGGCCTGGCGCAGAGGGTCGACAGTGGAATGCTCAGGGTCATGCTGTCGACCAATCCAGCGCGCCTGCTCGGGCTGGCCCCAGACCAAGGAGCTGCTTGATGATCGACGCACCGCTGGTGGATGCCCATTTCCATCTCTACGAACGCTCGATGCCGCTGACGGCGACGGCATGGCACGTGCCCGAACACGATGCCAGCGTGGAGCAATGCCTGGCGACGCTGGATGCCCATGGGGTGCATTTTGGCGTGGTGTCGGCAGCGAGCCTGTTCGGCACCTATAACGATTATGTGCGACGCGCCTTGCGGCAGCATCGGCGCCTGCGCGGCACCTGCATGCCAGACCTAAATTGGGACATGGACCAGTTCGAACGGCTGCATGCCGACGGCATGGTGGGCGTGCGGCTGTTGTGGCGCCCGCTGGCAACGATCCCCGACCTCACCTCCGAACCCTATCGGCGCCTGCTGCGCCGCTGCGCTGATTTTGGCTGGCACGTGCATTTGACCGACAAGGCGGAGCGGCTGGACCACACGGTGCGCCAGATCGAGGCGGCAGGCGTCAATGTGGTGCTCGATCATCTGGGGCTGGTCGATACGCCCCAGGGCGTAAGCGATCCAGGCTTTGTCGCCATCCTCGCGGCCATCGAGCGCGGCCGCACCTGGGTGAAACTCTCCGCGGGCTTCAGGTTCAAGACCCCTGGGCTGGCCGATGCTTGCGCGCAGCATCTCGTGGCTGCCGGCGGGTGGGAGCGCCTGTTCTGGGCCAGCGACTGGCCGTTTGCCGGCTTTGAAGGCCAGGTGCGTTATGCCGATACGGTGGCCGATCTGGCCCGCTGGGTGCCCGATCCGGCCATGCGCCAGTGCGTGGGCGCCCGCACGCCCATGCGCTTCTTCTTCGGCTGACAAACGAAAAGGGCCGCATCGCGCGGCCCTTTCCCCTGATCAGATCTCTGCCTATTCGAGGCGGATGCCGACGCGCTCGATGACCGGGCCCCAGGTTGCAAGCTCCTGGGTGATGGTGTCGGCCAGGCCCTGCGGATCGGTGGGGCCGGGCGTGATCGAGAGCTTTGCCAGCGCTTCCACGGTCTCGGGCATTTCGAGATATTCGGTGACGGCCGCATTGATCGTCTGGATGGCTTCGTCGGGCATGCCTGCCGGCCCGAGCAGCGAGTACCAGATATAGGAGGTGAAATCGATGCCGCTCTCCTTGAGCGTGGGCACGTCACCCGGCATCAGCGGATTGCGTTCGTCGCCCAGCTGGGCCAGATAGCGCACCGTGCCTTCCTGGATATAGGGCAGATAGGAAGGCATGGAGTCGCTCGAGGCCTGGATATGGCCGGCCAGGAGATCGGGGATCAGCGTGCCCGAACCGGTATAGGGGATGATCTTGAGATCGAGCCCCGCTTCGCCCACAATATGCTCCATGGCCACGTGCCCGAGCCCGCCAATGCCCGGATGGGCGACTGACACCTGGCCGGGATTGGCCTTCACATAGTCCACGAATTCCGCAAAATTGGTGTAGGGCTGCTGGCTGCCTGCCGCGATCACCATGGACGAGGTGCCCAGCTTCATGATCGGCGCCAGATCAACCTGCGGGTCGTAAGCCAGATTGGGGTAGAGCAGCTTGGCATTGGCCGCATTGCCGTTGGTGGCAAAGAGGATGGTGTAGCCATCGGGTCGGGCATTGGCCACGGCCGCAGCCCCGATCGTGCCCGAAGCGCCTGGCCGGTTTTCCACGATGACCGGCACGCCGAACTTTTCGGTCAGATGCTCGGCGATCATGCGGGTGAAGACGTCCGCGCCGCCCGGCGGGAAGCCGATGACGATGGTGATCTGGCGCTCGGGATAAGCCGCCATCACCGCCCCCGTGGAAACCGACATTGCCAGCGCACCAAACGCTAGGGTAGCGGCGAACCTCTTGAAGATCGACATGAATTCCTCCCTTGACTGGACCTTTGGTCCGATGGGGTCGATGCTAGCGTCTCCTCGCCCCGCAGCGACCTCTAGATTGCAAAGATTTCACCTGTTGAAATTTTGGGTGCCTCTGCGGCTTTTGATGTGCGGGCGTGTGATGCGCGCGGGCGCGCAACTGTCCGCGTGCCTCACACGCATCGGGGTCATCTAGCCGCCCGCTCAAAGATTGAGCATGGCTGCACCGTTATGGCCGATCATGGTGGCAATATCGTTGGGGGCAACGCCCAGATCGAGCAACTGCCCAACAAAAGTGCGATAGCCATCGATGGGCAGCGCCGAACCGAGCAGGCCCAGATCGGAACCAAACATGGTGTTGTCCACGCCCGCCACCTCGATCAGATGCACTGCGGCAGCGGGTTCGAATTTTTGCGCGCGACCGGGGATGAACTGGCAGATGGAATGTTCCATCTTCACCCCCATGCCCACCAACGCTCGTATGTCGTCGTCGCTGCACCCGATGACGTAGGTCGGGTGGTTGACCAGCATCTTCCTGACCCCGCGCCGGCCTGCTTCCTCGAACAGCACCAGCTGTTCGGCGACCCCCAGGTGACCACCTGCCAGGATGATGTCGAAGGCCGCGATGATGTCGAGCACTTTGAGCGTATCGTCGGTGAGGCGCCCATTGGCATCGAGCACGGTGAGCGGAATGGCCTCGGGCGCGCCCTCTACCCTAGGAAAGCCCTTGGCCTCCGTGGCCGCCTTGGCGATATGATTGGCCGCCGAGAGCGTGGGCATCCACACGATCTTGGCGCCAAGCCGCACCGCATGGTCCACCGCATGGGGATTGATGCCGCCCGAGGCATTGTTGAGCGCGATGCCGGAGAACATCCTGACCGCCATGTCGGGAAACAGGCTTTGCAGGATGATGCAGTGCGGCGTGCCCAGATAATAGTGGTCCTTGGTGACCACGGCACGAAAACCTGCCGCGTTGGCTGCGCGCATTTCTTCGTAGTGATCGAGTATGCGCGGCATGACGGCGGGGCCGCTATGGCAGTGAAGATCGACGGCGCCGACCAGCAACTGGCTGATTTGGGCATCGCGTTCGGGCATGGTGGCTGCGGGTTGAGACATTTGCGATTTCTCCTATGAACCCTCAGGCGCTCGCAGGCTCGGGGTATTCATCGGCATTGAGCACCCAGCCAGGCTGACGCGAAAAATCCACGCGCGGCGGACAGAAGACGTCGATCAGGAAGTTCGTGCCCGGCGCCGAGGCTTCGGACGTGTGCAGCACCCGCGCCGGGATGATGGTGACCGAGGGCGCGCCACATTCGGCATGCTCGTCGGGGCGCCACTGATCGGCATCATTGCCCCAGGGCCAGCGCAGATGGTGCACATAGCTGCCTTCCAGGCACAATGAGATCTGCTGGAAGTCCTCGTGGCTGTGCGGCGACATGGTGTTGCGCGCGCGCGGGCCCGAACGGGGATAGATGTAGTTGACCATGAAGGTGGTGGAGCGCAGCAGGCGCCCGAACCTGCCCTCCTGCTGCGGCACGTCCATCGAATAGGTACGCACCCTGAAGCCGCCGACCGGCTCGGGCCAGGGCTCGAACGGGGCGACATTGGGATCGACTTCGTACTCGCCGCACTGCTCGGCCAGATCCTGGGCGCGGCTGGTGAAGAACTGCACCACTCGGCCGCCCACAAGAACCCGCACCGTGCTGTCCCCGGGGGGCACGAACACCACCGCATGGCCCGAACAAGCGGTGGTAGTGCCGTTCAAGTCGATCTCCACCAGGCTCTCAGGGTCGGGCAGAAGGATCATGTATTCGTCTGGCTGACCGCTGCGCGCAAAGCTCGCGCCGGCCTGGGTCTCGCAATAGGCGACGATGAAGTTTTCACCGCGGGTCAGCCAGGTGCGGTGCTGCGGGCCGGTCTGGTTGGGCTCGGTGTCGTAGAACCGAGCATAGGTTGACCCGCCGAGCGGCCGTGGCGCATTTGTTGAGGCGGGCGCGGCCTTGGCCAGTTGGGATCGCGGATCGGATGCGACGTACATTTTGGTATGTATCTCCAGTGCCTTAAATATCTTTGGTGTGGGCGGCCAGAGCCTGAGAGGCGGCCTTGCGCAAAAAGCCCAGATCGGAGCCCACCAAAAAGCTGGTGGCGCCAAGCGCGGCCATGGCCACCTGATCGGCGGGGTTTTCCGCCAGCATCAATAGGGGCTTGCCTGCCGCCCTGGTCGCGGCACCGACCTTGGCCGAGGCCTCGAGCACGGGCGGCGCGCTCATCTTGGTTTCGCCCATGGCCACCGAGAGATCACCACGGCCCACGAACACCGCATCGATGCCGGTTACCGCGACAATCTCGTCGATCACGGGGATGGCCTGTGGGTCCTCGATCATGGCGATGCAGAGCACGTCGGCGTCCTGGCGGGCCACGTGCTCTTCCACCGCCGCGCTGCCATAGCCCCCCGCCCGGCCGGTGCGGGAAAAGCCGCGCGTGCCGCCCCGATAGCGGCAGGCCGACGCGATCGCGGCAGCCTTCTCAGCCCCATCCACATGAGGCGCCAAGATGCCCGCCGCGCCGCAATCGAGCAGCGACAGGATGTTGGCCGGAGCCGGATCGGAGATGCGCACCAGCGCCGCCATGCCGCTGGCGCGGGCGGCCAGGATCAGAGTGTCGATCTGGGTCAGGTCCAGCGGCGCATGCTCCTGATCGATCACTACGAAATCAAAGCCCAGCGCACCGAGCACTTCGGTGGCATGAACACTGGGGATCTTGATGAAGGTGCCAATCAGCCGCTCCCCGGCTTTCAGCCTGGCGGCAAAACTCGTTTCCGGTGCGGGCGACCCGGCCATCGCAAATTCCCTTCATTGAAGCTCTGAGGCTGGCCGGACGCTAGTGCGGCCCGTCTGCCGATGGCACCGGCGATTTGTTCGATTTCATCTGATGAAACCCAGCCACGAAGCCGTCGACAATCGGGGGGCACGGGCGGTCTATCGGGCACGCCGGCTGGTCCGGAAAAGACGCCTGAGGGAGGGCCATCGTGTCCAGATTGACGGGAAAACGCGCATTCATCACTGGTGCCGGCGGGGGCATCGGCGCGGCGATTGCCCGGCGCTTTGCTGCCGAAGGCGCGCAGGTGGCCCTGGCCGACATCAATGGCGATCTGGTGCGCCGGACCGCAAGCGAGATCGCGGGCAGTGTGCCGGTGGTGGTGGACGTGACCGACAGGTTGGCGCTGGCCAGCGCCATCGATGCCTTCGCCGCCCAGGGCGGGCTCGATATCTGCGTCAACAATGCCGTGGCGTTCTTTTATGCGCCGCTGGTGGATATGCCCGAGGACAAGGTGCACATGATGGTCGATGTCGGCATCAAGGGCACTTTTTGGGGCACCCAGGCCGCAACGCCGCATCTGGTGGCGCGCGGCGGTGGCAGCATCATCAACATGTCGTCGGTGGCCGTGTCCTTCGCGGTCAAGCACGCCGCTGTCTACAGCTCGATCAAGGGCGCGGTGGACACGTTTACCCGCCAGCAGGCGGTGGAACTGGGCCAGCATGGCATTACCGTGAATGCACTGGCGCCCGGCGCCGTCCGCACCCCCGGTGCCGGCTCCGTGATCGACGCCCAGGGCTGGGAAGCCCGCCGGGCGATGACGCCGCTGGGCCGCCTGGTGACCGATGACGAAGTGGCCGCCGCCGCTGCCTTCCTTGCCTCCGGCGATGCCCGCTCGATCACGGGCGTCACGCTCAAGATCGATGCCGGCGTAACCATTGCAGGCCCCAGATGAGCGTGCCGATTGCCCGCAGGCTGGCCGAACAGGCCCTGGCCTTCACGCCCGACCAGTTGACCCAGCCGCTGATCGAGAAGGCCAGCCTGTGCCTCAGCGATTTTTTGAGCGCGGCCTTTGAAGCGGCCGACCTGCCCTGGAGCCGCCAGGCGGCCGGCATTGCCCACCCTTGCGACACTGGCACCACGGCCATCGCCCTGGGCCGCGCCGTAACCCCGGGTGACGCTGCCTTCGCCAATGCCGTGGCTGGGCACGGGCTGGTGCGCGAGGATATGCATACTGCCAGCATCGCTCATATCGGGGTGGTGGTGTGGCCTGCCCTTCTGGCCTTTGCCGCGCGCAGCGCTTCGCCCATTTCCGGCCCCGCCCTGCTGTCGGCGGCCGTTCTTGGTTATGAGGCGGGAGCCCGGCTGGGTGCCAGCCTGATGACGGCGGAACTGGCGCGCCTGTTTCGCCCTACCGGGCTGATTGGGGCCTTTGCCGCGGCCATGGCAGTGGGGCGGTTGGCCGAACTCGATGCCGACCAGTTGACCAGCGCCTTGTCGCTGGCTGCAAACTGCGCCGGGGGCCTCAACGAGTGGCCCGCCTGGGGCGGCTCGGAAATGTACTTCCAGGCCGGCTTTGCGGCCCGCAGCGGCCTGGCGGTGGTCGACCTGGCCCGCGCCGGTGGCTATGGCTCGCCCACTATTGTCGAAGGCCAGGCAGGACTGTTCGCGGCCTTCGCGCGGCGCCCTGCCGACACCGACATTGCCCTGGCGGTCAAGACCGATCCGGCCATCCTGGCCGTATTTCACAAGGCCGTGCCAGCCTGCAACTTCGCCCAAACCCCGGCCCAGGCCGCGCTGGGCGCTGCGTTGCAGTATGGCGGGCCGCTCGAGGCCATCACCGAGATCGAGGTAAGGATCACCCGTGCCGCCCTGCTCTATCCGGGCTGCGACAGCATCGGGCCCTTTGCCAACGTGCTCAAAGCCAAGATGAGCATTCAGTTCGCCGTCGCCTCGGCCATCCGCCATGGCGCCATCGACACGCGTAGCTATGCCAACCTCGACGACGCGCAGATCGCCACCCTGCTGCCCAAGGTGCGCTTGGTCGTGGACGACGAGCTGACTGCCGCCTTTCCCGCCAAACAAGGCGCGCAGGTACGCATCCTCACTGCGCAAGGACCGGTTGCCGTCACCCGGCTCGAGGATGTGCAGGCGGCCACGCCCGCCATGGTTCAGGCCCGTTTCGACCAGTTCGCGGCAGCTCTGCTAGGCTCCGACCGAGCGCAGGCACTCGGGACCCTCATCGCCGGCCTGCCCGATGCCACCCAGATCGATCCGCTCGACCGGCTGATCCGTCGCGATCCCGTCGATACGATAGTAGCGAGACAGCCATGAGCAGCGCCATGGACGACACCTACGAGGTTTATGCCATCGCCTATGCCCGCCACGAGCGCGGCGCGGCAGAGAACTTTATTGGCGGGGACCCGCACAATGCGCCCATGCCGCTCAATTATTACGTCTGGGTGCTGCGCAACGCGCACCGAACCGTTGTGATCGACACCGGGTTCGATCAGCGCGGGGCGAAATTGCGCGGGCGCACCATCACCCGGCCCGTGCCTGAGGGCCTCAAGGCGCTCGACATCGACCCGGCGACGGTGACGGACGTCATCATCACCCACATGCATTATGACCATGCAGGCAATGACGGGCTGTTCCCGCAGGCGCGCTTCCACATTCAGGACAAGGAGATGGGCTTTGCCACCGGGCGCTGCATGTGCCACCCCGGCATGAACCACCCCTACGAGGTGGAAGACGTGGTTGCCATGGTGCGGCGCGTATTCGCCGGGCGCGTGCAGTTTCATGATGGCGACAGCACGATCTTCCCCGGCGTCAGCCTGCATCATATCGGGGGCCATGCACGGGGGCTGCAGGCGGTGCGGGTGATGACCCGGCGCGGCCCGGTGCTGCTGGCCTCGGACACGGCCCATCATTACGCCCATCTCATCGAACGGCGCGTGTTTCCCACGGTCGACAGCGTGGCCGACGTGCATGCGGGCTATGACCGGCTGCACCGGCTCGCCCCCGGCATCGGCCACATCATTCCCGGCCACGATCCGCTGGTTACCGCGCTCTATCCCGCGCCGAGCGCCCGGCTCGAAGGCTGGATCGTCCGGCTCGACGCCGATCCCAAATCCATACCGGGCCGCTAAGGCGCCCCGATCCGAAGAGTCCTCAAGGAGCACATCACATGACCGGACACAGTCTGGGTTTTGTCGGACTTGGCCGCATGGGCGGCCCCATGGCGGCACGCCTGGTGGCAGCGGGTCACGAGGTGACCGTTTTCGATGCCGACCCCAAGGCCGTCGAACGCGCCGTGGCGGATGGGGCCAAGGCAGCCGCATCGGCCAAGGCCGTTGCCGATGCGGCCCAGATCGTCTTCATCAGCCTGCCGACGCCCGACATCGTCAGCAAGGTGGTGCTGGCCGAGGGCGGGCTGGCCAGCGGTGCGGCGGTCAAGACCGTGATCGATCTGTCCACCACCGGGCCCAGCGTGGCGGCCAAGACCAGCGCGGGCCTGGCGGAGCATGCCATTGCCTGGCTTGATGCCCCGGTCAGCGGCGGCATAGCAGGCGCCACCAACGGCACGCTGGCAGTCATGGTCTCTGGCCCCCAAGCCGCCTATGACGAGGCAAAGCTCTATCTCGCCAATTTCGGCAAGCTCTTTTATGTTGGTGAAAAGGCCGGGCTGGCGCAGGTGGCCAAGCTCGCCAATAATCTGTTGGCCGCCGCAGCCATGGTGGTGTCCTCGGAAGCGATGGTGATGGGCACCAAGGCCGGCATCGACCCCAAGGTGCTGCTCGACATCATCAATGCCGGCAGCGGCCGCAACAGCGCCACCCAGGACAAGTTCCCCCGCTCGGTGCTGCCCGGCACCTTCGATTTCGGCTTTGCCACGGGCCTGTCCTACAAGGACGTGCGGCTGTGCATCGACGAGGCCGAGGCCATGGGCGTGCCTATGGTGGCGGGCGCCGCCGTGCGCCAGATGCTGGCCGTCACCAACGCCAAATTCGGCCCTACCTCCGATTTCACCTCGATAACCCGTGTCGTGGAAGAATGGGCGGGCGTAGAGGTGCGCGGCTAGCGCATCCGTCCTGACGGGCGGTGCTCTGGCATCGCCCGCCAACCGCGCCCGAACGGGATCACGATGTCGACAGCGCAAGGCTCGTACAAGGGGAGGAAAACCATGACCGCAAACCGCAAGGACCTGGCCTCGGGGGCCATCTTCATCGTCTTCGGGCTGGTCTATGGCTATTTGTCCATCACCTCCATGCCCCTGGGCTCGGCCACGCGGATGGGGCCGGGCTTTTTCCCCGCGGTCCTGTCCGGACTCGTGACGCTGATGGGCCTGATCATCCTGGTGCGCGCCTTCGTGGTGGGCGGCGATACCCCATTCGATGCCGTGCCCTGGCGGCCAATTCTATGCCTGTCGCTGGGCACCATCCTCTTTGCTGCCTTTGCGGACGATCTGGGCATGCTGCCTGCAACCTTTGTGACCGCAACCATCGCCGCCCTGGCGCGGCGCGAAACGAAGCTCTGGCATGCAGCAGTGCTCGGGCTGGCCATCGCGGTGTTCTGCAGCCTGGTGTTCACCTTTGGGCTTGGCCTGCCCCTGCCGATCTTCGGCAGCCTGTTCGGCTATTAGGAGGCGATGATGGACGTGCTCTCCAATCTGGCGCTTGGCGCCGCCGTCAGTTTCCAGCCGATCAACCTGCTCTATTGCTTCATTGGCACCTTACTGGGGACCGTGATCGGGGTTCTACCCGGCATCGGCCCGCTGGCGACCATTGCCATGCTGTTGCCCATCACTTTCGGGCTTTCCCCCGAAGGTTCGCTGATCATGCTGGCGGGTATCTATTACGGCTCCCAGTATGGTGGCTCGACCACGGCCATTCTGCTCAAGCTGCCCGGCGAAACCTCGTCGGCGGTCTCCACCATCGATGGCTATCGCATGGCCCAGAAAGGTCGCGCCGGGCCGGCCCTTGCTGCTGCGGCCATCGGCTCGTTCTTTGCCGGCACCGTTGCCACGCTCCTGATCGCGCTGGTCGCCAAGCCGCTGACGCTGCTGGCCTTCAATTTCAGTCCGGCTGAGTATTTTTCGCTGATGGTGGTCGGCCTGGTCTGCTCGATTGCCCTGGCATCGGGCTCCATCGTCAAGGCCTTGGCCATGATCTTCCTGGGCCTGCTTCTCAGCCTCACCGGCACCGACATCTATACCGGCGCCTCGCGCTTCACCTTCGGGGTGCGCGATCTCTATGACGGGCTTGAATTCGTCGCCATCGCGGTGGGCCTGTTCGGCGTCTCCGAAATCATCCGCAATCTCGAGGGCACCACTCAGATCAAGGCCGCCGTGGCCAAGGTGGGCCGGCTGCTGCCCACCAAGGAGGATTGGAAGCGCATGGTGGCCCCGATCTTACGCGGCACGGCCATCGGCTCGTTCCTGGGCGTGCTTCCCGGTGGCGGCGCCCTGCTCTCGTCCTTCGTCGCCTATACGGTGGAAAAGAAGGTCTCGCGCCATGGTCACGAGTTCGGCGACGGCGCCATCGAGGGCGTGGCGGCGCCCGAGTCAGCCAACAATGCTGGCGCCCAGACCTCGTTCATCCCCATGCTGGCGCTGGGCATTCCCTCCAACGTGGTGATGGCCCTCATGATCGGCGCGCTTATCATCCAGGGCGTGGTGCCCGGCCCCGGCGTCATCCAGACCAACCCGTCCCTGTTCTGGGGCCTGATCGTGTCGATGTGGGTGGGCAATGCCATGCTGCTGGTGCTCAACCTGCCCCTGATCGGACTGTGGGTGAAGCTCCTGCAGGTGCCCTATGCGATCCTGTTTCCCGTGATCATCGCGTTCTGCTGCGTGGGTGTTTACAGCGTCAACAACTCCTCGTTCGCCGTCTATCAGATCGCGCTCGCCGGCGTGCTGGGCTATGTGCTGCTCAAGCTCGAATGCGAGTTGGCGCCGTTCCTCCTTGGCTTCATTCTGGGGCCGATGCTGGAGGAGAACTTTCGCCGCGCCATGCTGATCTCAGGCGGCGATGCCAGCGTGTTCGTCAGCCGTCCGGTGAGTGCGGTGCTGCTGGCTGTCGCGGTGCTGGTGCTGGTGGCCGTGACACTGCCCGCCATCCGCAACCGGCGTGAGGAAGTGTTCGTCGAGGAAAGCTGAGACGGACGGTTCCTCGACACGCCCCCGAGCCTTAGGCGCTTCGAAGGCGCCTGCGGCGCAAGGGCACCGCTGCCGGGTCCACGACGCTGAAGACGATCGCGTTGAAATAGGCAAAGCAGATTGCGATGCCCATGGTGCGCAGCGGGTAGTCGACCAGCGAATGGATGAGAATGAACCCGATGGCGCAAAGCGCGGCCCGGGTGAAGCTGTCGATGGGACCATTGCGCAACCGCGAGAAGAGCATGGCGCCGTAGGCCAGCAGCAGCGCCAGCACCGGCAACCCACCCTCCAGGAGCAACTCGAGATACTCATTGTGGGCATGGTTGGCAAAGGAGCCAAAGATCTGCCCGCTCTGCTCGAACTGCGGATAGGTGATGGGGAAGGTTCCCAGCCCCGAACCCCAGGGCAGAAAACTCGGTATGGCCGAAAGCGTCGTCGTGAGGAAGGTCGATCGTCCCAAGGCGCCGCCCATGCCTGGATCGAGCGCTTCGATGTTAAGCCCGATAAAGATGGCGCCCACGATGGTGGACGCGAATATCGCGATGCGCGGCAGAATGCCCATGGGCACGAGCACGGCATATGAGATCATGACACATCCCACCGAGATCAGGATGCCCGCCATTGAGCCGGCCGCAAACTCCACGAAAATAATGAGCGCGACGACGGGCAGCGACATCCAGAGCCGGTCGATGGCCCAGACCTGGTAGACCACGAAGGGAATGGCCGCATAGAGCAGTGACGAAAAATGGTTCTGATTGGCAAAGAACCCGGCGCCCAGATTGTAGGGAAACAGGCCCAGCTGCAGCCCGCGCGAGGCGGCGAACTGCACCAAGGCCAGCACCAGGTTGATGAGCACGCCCAGAAAAAAGAACGGCAGCAGCCGATTTTGTCCGTTGACGCCCGACCGGGCCACCAACAGGAAGAAGCTGGCAGGGACGATAAAAAAGGCCAGCGTGTCGAGCGTGCGCCCCATATCCAGACTCAGCGCCAGGCCCTGCAGGCCCTCGGCCGCCGCGCGGCCCCACCCGAGGGGCATCAGCTGTATGGCGGCGATGGCGCAGACGCCGACAAGCAACCAACTCGCACCGTAGGGCAAACGCGGCGCGTCAGGACTGTCGATCACCAGCAGCACCAGCATGGGCAAGGCCAGGAGCTGAAGAATGAAAAGCGTGGGCAGCCCCTTCTCCGTGCCGCCGCCCAGCATCAGACACGCCAGGATGAACACGCCAAGATAATAGATGCGAGCCGAACTGCTGGGTGCCATCACTGCCGCACCATCGCCAGATGCGAAAACGACACCGTGCCCGAATAGCGATCACGCCAGCTATCGGTCCGTATCCCGGTTTCCAGCGTCAGGGTTTGGAGTGGGCAAGCGGTGCTGGGCACTTCGACCGGCACCTCGACCACGCGCTCATCATAGCTGCCCTCGGGCACCTCGATGCGCGCGAGCTCGGTGCGGCTCTGTGGACAGGAAATCACCCAGCTCAAACCCTTTGGCGCGAGCAGGCCTCGGGCCTGGATGGTGGCGGCAAAGCCATAGCGACCCGCAGGCAGGCTGAGATTTTGCGAAAGATTGCCCAGCCGCGCGGGGCTTTCGAGGAAGCGCACGCGCAAGCCCTCGCCTTGCGACCCGTTTCGATCGGACGGAAAACTGATATCCGCCGAGGGGTCGCGACGGTAGCGCCAATCGAAATATTTCGAGCCGGGCGGCAGGCTGAAAGACCCATTCTGGATATAGCCGGCCACCGCACGCTCTGCCTCGCTGAGCGTACGCAGATAGAACCGGTAAGCCTGTCCATAGGCCTGATATCCAATCAACGCATTGATGACCATGGACACCTCGCCGACCGGAACGGGCCGGCCAACCGCGAAGCGATCCAACAGCAGTTGCCGCACGAACTCAACGTGTCCCGGATTTCTGAGCAGGAGGTTGAGCATGCGGCCGCGCCAGGGCGGATCGTTTTCGAGAATCGGAACCAAGGCCGCCTGCCCGGACGCCTCAAAGGCAATGGCATCCAGGCTGGGGGCCATTTGCTCCCACTGGCTGCCATAGCGCCGCAAAATGACGTCGGCATGGGCCAGAGCGGTGGCGTAGTCGCCGTTCGTGACGGCCCTGCCATAGAGGCTGTTGAGGGCAAAGATCTCGGTTTTCGACCGCAGCAGGGCCTGCTCGAACAAGGCATCGGCGGCCTCGTCCCGCCCCGCTTCGGCATAGGCCGCCCCCAGCATGCTGTAACCGCGCGCATCGCCCGGCGCCATGCGAAGCAGCGAGGCAGCAGCGGGCACCAGATCGCTGGGCACGCCATCGGCGCTTTCTGCCACTAGAGCGTTGACCCGCGCATTGGTGTTGAGCGGGTTGATCGCCAGGGCCAGGCGCGGATCGGTGCTGGTAAAGAGGTGACTAGCCCCGTTGAGGGCGAGGACGGATGTAGCGATCAACGAAATGCTGCAAGCCGCGATTCGTCTTGCTGACCTGATCATTGCGCTCGCCCTGTTCCCCCTTGGTCTCCGCGATCAGCTTCTGGTCGCCGCCGTAGGAGTAATAGCCTTCATACATGTAGCGGTAGGCATAGCTGTATTCCACGCGCTTGACATCGAGCTTGGCAAGCGTAGCGCCCACCATGTGGCCGCCAGCCGAACGCAGGCGCTTGAGTGCCGCCTTGGCCGATTTGCGCTGCACCTGGTGGGCGGAGACCACCAGCATGGTCGCTTCCGCCAACCGCGACAGGATCAGCGCATCGGACAGGCCGATCACCGGCGGCCCGTCAATGATGATCATGTCATAGGTCTGCATGCAGGCGCTCAGAATCGAGCCCATGCGGTGCGAGGATAAGAGATCGGCCGGGTTGGGCACCAAGGGCCCCGACGACAGGAACGTCACGCGTTCATTGGCCGTGCCGCGAAACAGGGTGCGGACAGCATCGGGCGCGATCGTGCTGGTCAACAGGTTGGTGAGGCCCGTGGTATTGTCGGTCTTGAACAGTCGGTGCAGGCTTGGGCGCCGCAGATCGGCGTCGACGATCAAAACCTTGACCCCGATAGCGGCAAATTCCTCTGCCAGCTTGAACGCCGAAGTCGACTTGGCCTCACCGGGCTCGGAACTGGTCAGGAGCAGCGTGCGCGGTGCGCCTTCGGAGCCGGCAAACTGCAGCGAGGTGCGCAGCGATCGATAGGCTTCCGAGAGCGAGGAACGCGGATCGGCCAAGGTCTCGGCCAGAGCGCCCGCCTCGGCTTGCGGGATGATTCCCAGGACAGGGAGCTTGAGTTCGCTTTCCACCTGATCGGGGGCATTGAACTTGTTGTTGAGCAGCTCGAGCACGTAGATGACGGCCGCGGCGAGCGCGATGCCGGCTGCCAGGAACATCAGGAGGTTGCGCGACAGGCTGGGTGAGAACGGTGCCCCAGGCGTCTGGGCCAGGTCCACCACTTCGACATTGGCGCGCCGCAACTCCGACACGACACCGAGATCATTGAGCTTATCGATCAGGCTCTGATACTGCGCGCGGTTGGATTCCACCTCGCGGTTGAGGATGGTGTACTGGATGTTCTTGTCCTGAAACTCGACCTGCTCTGCCTCCAGTTCGGCGAGCTTGACGCGCAGATCCTGTTCGGCTCGCGTGGATTCCTGAAGCTTGAGCTTGAGCGAAGCGCTGATGGTCGCAACGCCCTCTGCCACCTGGCGCTCGAGCTCACCGATCTGCGCGCTCAGCCGCTGCATCTCGGGGAACTCCGGTTTGAACGTACCCAGTTTCTGCTGATACTCACCGCGCAATTCGGCTATCCGCCCACGCAAGCTCTGGATTGCCTCGCTGTCGAGCACCTGCTGCAGGCGCGCGCCGTCGCCCGCATCGATCTGCGCTACGAGCCGCTCGTCGGCAAGCCGGGTCTGTATGGCGGTCGAGAGCGCGGAGTTGATGGCTTCGATATTGGCAGAAACCAGCGATCCCTGCCCGGCCGAGCTGATGCCGGCATCCTTGGCATAGGCGACCAAGGCCGTCTCGGACTGCTCGAGGCGGGTTTTGACTTCGGCAACCTGCTCCTCGATGAACTGGCGCGCCAGCTCGGAGGTTTCCATGGTGCGGTCGACCTGCTGGTCCATATAGGAGCGCACGACCTGGTTGGCCACATCGCTCGCCAGCTGCGGGCTGGTGCTCGAAAAGCTCACGGCCAAGAGACTCGTGCCCCGCACGAGCGCGACCGAAAGATCGTTGAGCAGACGGCCGACGGCGATCGATTCGCGCACCTCGGCGTCATAATCGTCCAGCGAGGCCCGTGGCGAGGTGCCGAAAACGCGGCTGAAAATGTTGCCGATGGCAAAATCAGGCGCCGGAAACAGGAAATCGACGTTCTGCGCCAGCCCCAGCTGCAGCACTACGCGGCGCGCCAGATCGCGACTCTTGAGCCGCTCGCGTGCCGTCTCGAAAGTGCGCATGTCGCTGGTCTGAGCCACGACGTCGAGGTCTTCGAGAACACGCGCCGTGGGCACCATGATCTCGATGCGTGCCGTCGCCTGATATTTTGGCGACTGCATGAAGGTGATCACGCCGCCCAGCACCAGGCCCAGAACGCACAGCACAGCGATCAGCCAGCGGTACTGAACGACATACCAAAGCAGCTTGAGGGGATCGAACGGTGCTTCGGTCTCCTCGCGTAGGTCTTGAAAACCGTAAGGCTCACCGGAATAGGGGCCGGGCAGAGCATAGCCGTCGGAACCGGCATGCCCGATAAACCGACCTGGCCTCGGCCCTTCGCTACGTTCCAGCATGCCCTACCCTCACATTCGACGCATCATTGCATCGGCTCGATGGCTTGCCTAGTGCAAGCGCACCAAGCTGGCTTGCCTTAACACGATCCCGGGCCAATGCAGTCCCTCGTCTTGCAACCAGTCTGCTTGTGCGGCAAGTCTACAACACTAGGCCGCTGGCACTGGTGGCAAGCCCGAGCGCCTCGCGCAAGTTCTGCCCGAATATTGCCGAGCCGGATGCAAATGCGACCACCACGTCGCCCCCAAAGATGCGCGGGTCAGCCTGCTGGCCAGAGCGAATCTTGTTGACGTCATACTGGGCGACCAGCTTCTCGCCGCCAAAATCGCGGAACACGAACACCTTGCCTGGATCGGCGATCGTGCTGAACCCGCCAGCCTGCGCAATGACCTGGATGAGGCTGGTTTGCGCCGTGGTAGGATAGAGTCCGGCGCGCCGGACTTCGCCGTCAACGGTCACCCGCTGGCCAACCGATTCCTTCATCGAAACGGTGATCTGCGGGCTTTGCAGATAGCGCGAGCCGTACAGACTGATCAGCTCGGCCTGCAAGCCGGTGACGCTCTTGCCTCCCGCTCGCACCGAACCGACTAGCGGCAGGGAGATATTGCCCATGGAGTCGACCTGGGCCACGGTGTCTAGATCGTCGACCTGGAACACGTCGATGCCGATCACGTCGTTGGGCGCAATGAGCTGGGTCGCGCCATTCTGTGTGTTGATCGGCGGCGGAAGATTGGCCACCACCTTCAGCCCTGCGGCATCGGCACCTTGAATGGTGCCATTGCTGCTGACCGTTGGAGCCAGCGTGGCACCGCCGCCACTGGCCGAGCACCCGGCCAAGCCGGCCACGGCCAGTATGAGCACCACAGGCTTTAGCAGTACAAAACGCACGATTACGACCCCCGCAATCTGTCGAGCCAATGCCCCAGGCGCCCGACCAGACTTTCGCTGTTGACTTCATTTTGTGGCATAATTGCAGTTCTCCTTTCTGGGAGCGGTTGCCGGGCCAGTATTGCCGCAGGCCGTCCCAGCACCATGTCGCGCGCCTGGTCCTCCCCCAACCTCTTGGCCACTTCATCGCGGGCCCGAGACAAGATTGGTGGCCTGGATCGGAGATTGTGAGCGTCAGTGGCGATCACGTCTACCAGGCCTTCATCGAGCATCCGCTCAGCCAAGGCCTTGGGCCTTGATCCAAAGGCGCCCGTAATGGATCCGGCCGTGAGTTGCACGAGCGCACCAAGCGAACTCAGGCGCACCAGAACATCATAGTGCGCCTCGATCCAGGTCAAGCGTTCCGGATGCGTGATGATGGGAACGCAGGACGCCTCCACCAGGGCTCGTACGATTTCGACCAGGCGCGGCGGCAGCACGTGATGGGGCGGCTCGAGGAGGAAGTAGTTCGATCGTCCCAGAACCGGCAGCATGCCAGAGTTGAACTGATTGAGCAGATCGGGGGCCACATGCACGTCTCCCCCTTCAAGCAATTTCAGATCGATCTGGTGCTCGTCCAACACTCGCCGCAGCCGGGCCGTGGCCTTGGCCACGCTCGCGCGATCGTTCTCATAAAGCCCCGGAATGATGTGGGGCGTACAACACAGATGCGTAATACCGTCCGCCACGGCCATCCGCGCCATCTCGAGCGCTGTTTCCAAGTCCGCCGCGCCGTCGTCTATGGCCGGCAGGATATGGCAATGCAGATCTATCATAGAGCGTGCTCTGCCAGTTCCTGAACCCGATACCTGCCGCCATTCCCCTCCACAACAATGGCCGTTGCAATACGCCTAAAGCTTACTGGCTCGCCGGGTCTTCCTGGCCCAGGCTGAAGAACAATACGCCGGCTGCAGCACCCGCGCCGGCTACACCTGCCAAAATCGGCAGGGCACCACCGAAACCGCCGCCACCCGCTTGCGTCTGGCTGTTGGTCGGCACCGGCGGCACGATGGTGTCCTCAGTCACCCGGATGCAGATATTGTTCTCTTGCTGCGTCACCTGCACGCGCAGATTTGCGTTGATGCCAAGGTTGCAGCTGCCGACCGACATGATCGCGGAACTGGCAGCACCGGTGGTGAACTCCGATCCGATGGCCAGATCGGACGGCCCCTCGATCTGAGCGATCTGGGTTGCGCCCGTCAGCATGACCTCGCCGGTAAATTGCGTAATCGAGCCCACCACGGACTGAGCTGCCGGCATCGGCGTAACGCAGCTGCAACCGTCCTGAGCAAACGCCTGGTGCGGGGCCGCAACGGCCAACAGTGCGCTCAGCGACAGCGCGGGAACCAGTCCCAGGACCTTATGCATCGATGACATCCTCAAAAAAATCGCAACCGCAAAATCGACGACCTGGCCATCTGGCCACGGGCTGGTCCAAGCTAACGCGGAATCACCCTCGATTCAAACGATACTACCATTGTCGCCAGCTAGATTCCGCATCTCGCCCGATATCTAACAGTCACAAAGCACGCATTTTTATGACGCGCCAAGCTATTTTGCCGACCTACGGCTTTCGTCTGCCCCTGATCGCGGGGGCCACCCGACAAGGATGACCCGCCAAGGTCGGCAATCAATGGCAGCCCTGTGTCAGGTCGCGGTCCCGACCGGCGTGCTGGTTTGAATGGCGCTCACTGGGATATCGTCAAACGACGCGTAGTTCATTGAATAGAGCCGCGCATAGAGCCCCTTGTGCGCCATGAGCTCGGCATGGTTGCCGCTTTCGATTTTTTCGCCGTTCTGGAGCACGATGATCCGGTCGGCACCGCGAATGGTGGCCAGCCGATGGGCAATGACCAGGCCGGTGCGGCCCTTGAGCAGGGTCAGCAGCGCCTTCTGAATCAGCATCTCGGTATAGCTGTCGATGCTGGCGGTGGCTTCGTCCAAGACGAGGATCTTGGCATCGGCGACCAGAGCGCGCGCAAAGCTGATGAGCTGACGCTGCCCGAGCGAAAGATTGCCACCGCGCTGGCCCAGTTCCGTGTCGTAGCCTTGCGGCAGGCGGGTGATGAACTCGTGTGCCCCCACGGCCTTGGCGGCCTCGACCACTTCGTCGCGGCTGGCATCGGTCTTGTGGTAGCGGATATTCTCCAGCACCGTACCGGTAAACAGGAACGGCTCCTGCAGCACCATGGCCACCTGCCGGCCCAGCGAATGCTGGGTGAGATCGCGCACATCGTGTCCCCCCACGGTCACCTTGCCGTCCCAGACATCATAGAAGCGGTGCACGAGCGCCATGGCGCTAGATTTACCCGAGCCCGTCGGCCCGACCAGAGCCACGGTTTCGCCGGGGTTGACGCGGAAGCTAACATTCTTGAGCACGGGCTGGCCGGCCCGGTAGCCGAAGGTGACGTTGTGAAATTCCACCGCGCCATCGGTATCGGGAGAGAGCGCAATGGCATCGGGCTTGTCGCGCACGTCCACCGGCACGTCCAGCACCTCGGAAATGCGCTGCCCCGAGGCCATGGCACGCTGCATGACCGAATACTGCATGGTGAGCGAACGGATGGGATCGAAAAAACGCTGGATGTAGAACAGGAACGCCACCATCACGCCGACGTCGAGAGTGGCGCCGATGACCATCGATCCGCCCAGCACGATGACGAAGGCCATGGCCAGGCCGGTGAGGCTGTCCACGATGGGCACCATCACCTGGGCGTATTTGGCCGCCGTCAGATGCGTAAGGAGATTGGCGCGGGCCTTGTCGTCGAACAGCTCGAAATTGACCTGGGCGCGATCCATGCTCTGGACAGCCCTCACCCCGTGAATGCCTTCGGCCAAGGCGCCATTGGTGGTTGAATTGGTGCGGTGCGCCGCCACGAAGGATTTTCGCGCGCGCGGCAGCCAGAAAATGCGCACGATGAACAGCACCGGGATCACCGAGAGGGTGACCAGCCCGAGCCGCACGTCGAGCGTGAGCATGACGATGATGATGCCCAGGAGCAGCGCGATATCGCCCACCGAGAGCACTGAGGTTTCCAGAAACTCCTGCATGGAATTGACGTCGCCCTGCAGGCGCGACATGAGCCGCCCCACTTCGGTGCGGTCCATGAAGGAGAGTGAAACCCGCTGGAGATGGCTGAACATGGCGCGGCGCATGTCGAATAAGACGTTCTCGGCCGCCTGCCCCACCGCCATTTCCTGCACATAGCTGGCGCCATAGTTTATCACGATAACCAAGGCAAAGGCGGCGGCGGCCCAAGCCAGGCCCGATCGATCGATGCCCCCGGCAGTCATGCCGTTGTCGATGGCAAAGCGGATGATGAGGGGAATAGCCAACTGCGTCAGCGTGAACACCAGCACTGCGGCGATGCCCAGAGCGAGCTTGCCGCGATAGGGCTGCACGAAGGTCCAGATGCGGCTGGCGATCTTGCCGTCGAACAGCTTGCCGAACATTTCCTCTTCATGATCGACATGGGAGCCGACCACGGCGCGCGGCGGGCGCTGGCGATTGCCTTCCAGCTCGTCTTTTTCGCTGAGTTCGCTCATGCCGGGTTCTCCTCGAGCACTTCGTCCCCTGGCCGCACCTGCAGATCGTAGAGGGCGCGATAGCGACCGCCTTTGGCCAGCAAGTCGTCATGGGTGCCGCGCTCGACGATCCTGCCTTCTTCGATGAACAGGATCTGGTCGGCATGCATGAGCGAACCCAGGCGGTGCGAAATCACGATGGTCACGCGGTCCTCGGCAAAGCTGCGAATGGCGGCGCGGATGCGCTGCTCGGTCACCGCGTCGATAGCGGCGGTGGAATCGTCGAACACCATCACCTTGGGCTTCAGCATCAAGCTGCGCGCAATGGAGAGGCGCTGGCGCTGCCCACCTGACAGCGACACGCCACGCTCGCCCACGATGGTGCCATAGCCCATGGGCAGGCCCAGCACGTAGTTGTGCAGCTGGGCAGACTCGCTGGCGCGTTCGATGCGCTGCTCCTTGGCCCAGGGGTCGCCATAGGCGATGTTGTTCTCGATCGAGGTGGTGAACAGAAAGGAGTCCTGCAACACCACACCCACCGTGCGTCGCAGCGATTGCAGGGTGACGTCGCGCACGTCCTGATCGTCGATGGTGATGCGCCCCCCGGCCACGTCGTAAAAGCGCGGAATGAGGTGGGCGATGGTCGATTTTCCGCTTCCTGGCGGCCCCACGATACCGATGGTTTCGCCCGGGCGCGCTTCAAAGCTCAAGCCGGACAGGATCGTGCGATCCCTATCGCCCGGATAGGCGAAAGACACGTTCTCGAACTTGAGGACGCCGGTGCGCACCTCGAGCGGCTTGGCATCGGGCTTGTCTTTGATGGCCAGATCGAGATCGAGCAGGGCAAACAGCCGGCTGCCGCAGGTGGAGGCGCGGGCAAAGCCGTTGACCATCAGGCCGAGCTGGCGCACCGGCATTTGCAGAATGGTCATGAAGGTGAGGAAGGACGCCAACGTGCCCACGCTCATCTGCCCCTCGATGACGCGGTTGCCGCCAAACCACAGCACCAGACCCATGGAGGCAAAGAACGAGAAGGTCATGATCGAGGTGTTGCGCACGCGAATGCCCAGCCGCTGATGGGTCAATTCCAGTGCGCTGGCCGAGGCGGCCTCGAACTTGCCCATCTCATAGTCTTGGCCGGCGAAGGCACGGACCACGCGGATACCGGCAAGGTTTTCGTCCATGACGCGGCTCAGGATCGACAGGCGTTCCTGCAACTCGAGCCATGTGGCGCGCAGGCGCAGCTGCGCCACCGACGAGCGCCAGCCTACGAAAGGCACAAAGCTCAGCGCCAGAAGGCCCAGCACAAAATCGGTGGAGAGCAGCATATAGGCGCCGACCCCGATCAACACCCCCAGCAGCACCACGCGCACGAGCGCTGTGGCAAAAAACATCCGCACGCCTTCCACATCGAGCATGCCCAGAGTGATCAGGTCGCCAGAATGCACCCCGTCATGAAACGAAAAGCTGAGCTTTTGCAGCTTCTGGTACACGGCGAGCTTGAGTTCATAGCCGGTGTGATGCCCCACGGCTTCGGCAAAATAGTTCTGCAGGAGCGTGAACATCCCGCGCAACACGCTTACCGTCAGCAGCAGCACCGCGGTCATCCACAATGCAGCCTGAGCGGCATCGCCGGCCGAGCCGCTGGCGACCACGCCATGGGCCTGATCGACCGCCTGGCCCAGAAGCCGGGGGATCATCAATTGCAGCGTTGCCGCAGCAAAGGTCGCCACCAAGGTGATGGTCACCTGCCATGGGTGCCGAAACGTCATGCGCGTAATGCGCAACAGCGTGGACAAGCCGCGGCCCCAGCCGGCGGCTGCCACATGTGCGGCCGAAGCCTCGCGCCTGGCGGCGCTTGATGTGTCAGAAGACAAGGGACAATCCAGACAAACTAGGCGCGTCCGGAACGAAGCCGCTTGGGTTCGGACTCAGTTCGGAAGGCGCTCACTCGCGGCTCGATAATGCGCGAATTTGCGAACGGTTCAAGCCGCTTTCCGTGCGATTTCATGGTGCCGTCGCATGCATGTCACACCTGAGAACGATGGTTCTATTTGGTGCACGGCAGGTCATTGATTGCTGGCCTGCGGTTGGCCGGAACGCGGCATGGACACGAGCGTTGATGTGACGCAAAGTTGGGCGAACCAAGACCAGATCGTGACCGCCCATCCAATAATGTTCTAAACGCCGTAAGGAGGACCCTATGGAGACGTCCCGAGAGAGCCGGATACGCGAGCGCGCCTATCAGATCTGGAAGGACGATGGCGAGCCGCACGGCCAGGATCATACGCACTGGGCGCGGGCCACAGCCGAGATCGAGGCCCAGATCCCTGGCGACGCCGGCCTCGTTAAAGAGGCTCCGCCCAAGGCAGCGCGCAAGACGACGGTGAAAAAGGCCGGCACCGCTTCTGCGAAGCCGACTGCAACGGCTCAAGCTGCCAAAGCAAGCAATACAGCCAGTGCCGCAACGAGCGCAGATGTAAAGACTGAGCCAGCCGCCAAGTCCAAAACCAAATCGACCACTCGCAGCAGGCCAGCCCGTAAGGTTTGACGCGAGCGCACGCCCACGTCACCGAGATCAGGCCTCACGGCTTTGTGCAACAAACTTGGCCGTGCAAGCGAACCAAGTGACGGGAAGCACGTTGTTGCGGCAAGGGGCCAATGAAAAAAGAGACGTCATCATGAAAAAGACCGCATCCATCCTCGCCGCCGCTGCAGTGGTGCTGACCACCTTCGGCGCAACTGCAATTCCTGCCAATGCCGCACCTTACCAGACCCTGCAGATGACCGGCGCCTCGAACGCCGAACTGGTCAATGCCCAGTATCGCGGCCGCGACAATGACCGCCGTGGCGATCGTAATCGCTTCGAGCGCCGTGGCAACGATTATTACTTCAATGGCTATCGCGGCAACCGCGACCGTCGTCCTGGCTACCGTGAGTACAATGGCTACTGGTTCCCGCCCGCAGCCTTCATCTTCGGTGCTATCATCGGCGGAGCCATTGCCAACCAGAACCGTGGCGGTGTGTCCCTGAGCAACGCTCACATCGAATGGTGCAATGATCGCTACCGTTCATACCGCTCGTCGGACAATACCTTCCAGCCCTATAATGGGCCCCGTCAGCAGTGTGTTTCGCCCTATTCGCGCTAAGCACGACTGACTGTATCATAAAATGTCCGGGCGGCCCATGTGGCCGCCCTTTCAGTATCGAACTGGAGCCCCCTGTGCTGAACCTGCTTATCGCCCTCATTATCATTGCCCTGATTTCTGGGGCGCTCGGATTTACCGGCATATCTCGCGGCGCAGCCGGGCTTGCCAAGATCGTCTTTTTCATCATGCTGATCGGTATCGTGATCATGCTGATCCTGGCCGTAATGGGCTTGGCGATCATTTTCTAGCGCTCTGCGGTTTCGGCGCGGGTTCGTCACCATACCGGCGTCAACCCGCTTGCCATTTATGCGCAAACGCCTATGGCGTTCATCGCCCCGGGTCCATTCGGCTCGGGGCTTTTGCACGTCTTGATCGCGAGGGGGCGGCGTGAGCGTTTCTGAATTGGCAATCGTGTTTGCCTGCCTGGCCATGGGCGGCATCCTCAAAGGCGCGACTGGCGCCGGGGCGCCAATACTGGCCATTCCGGCCATGGCGATGGTGGTGGACGTCCGGTTTGCCGTGATCATCATGCTGGTGCCAAACCTGCTCACCAATCTCTGGCAGGCTTGGCGCTTCCGGAAGGCGCGACCATCCGGACCTTTTCTTCTCGGCTTCGCTGGCGCCGGTGGCATTGGCGCAGGTCTGGGCAGCGTGGCGCTGGTGCATTTGCCGGCCGAACTGCTCTCGCTGGTCGTGGCCCTGGGTGTCGTGCTCTATATCGTCCTGCGCCTGGCGCGGCCTGATGCAAAGCTGAGCCTGGCGGTAGCGGAGCGCCTGAGCGTGCCGGTGGGGCTGGCCGCTGGATTGCTGCAGGGGGCATCTGGGGTTTCCGCCCCCATCACACTGTCTTTTCTCAACGCCATGCGACTGGAGCGGCCGGTGTTCATTGCGACGGTTTCAACCGTTTTCGTGGCCATGACCGCCTTGCAGTTTCCCAGCCTGTTCCTGCTCGGCGCCCTGTCCTGGCAAAATCTGCTCTTGAGCCTCCTTGCCTTGCTGCCGATCTCCGCCTTCATGCCACTGGGCTCGGCCATTGCGGCGCGGCTGCCGCGCGAAGCGTTCGACCGGATGATCCTTGTCCTGCTGGCGCTGCTGGCAGCAAAGCTGATGTTTGATGCCTTAACCGGCGCCTGAGAGGCGCCGGCCGGCACGCCGATCTCAGAGATGCCCGGCCACGGCCTTGGGACGATAGGCGGCTTCGAGTTCTTTGACGTCTTCGTCGCTGAGCGTAATCTCAAGCGCCGCCAAGGCATCGTCGAACTGGGCCAGCTTGGAAATACCGACAATGGGCGCCGTAATGCCTGGGCGGCTAGCCACCCAGGCATAGGCGATCTGGGCCATCGACCGGCCATGCCGATCAGCGACGGCCTTGACGGCGCCGATCGTCGCCTCGTCCTGGGCCTGGGTGTGATTGTAAAGATTGTGGGCGATCTTGTCGGTCTCGAAGCGCTTGGTGGCCTGCGTCTCCTCGGGCAGGCGACCGAGCCGCCCGCGTGCAAGGGGGCTCCACGGGATGACGCCGATCCCCTCGCTGCGGCATAGCGGCAGCATTTCGCGCTCTTCTTCGCGATACATCAGATTGTAGTGGGGCTGCATGGACACGAACGGCGCCCAGCCATGCTGCCGCTGCAGACCCAGTGCTTTCATGAACTGCCAGGCGAACATGGACGAAGCGCCCAGATAGCGCACCTTGCCCATACGCACGACGTCGTTGAGCGCATCGAGCGTCTCTTCGAGTGGCGTGGTGTAATCGAACCGGTGCAACTGGTAGAGATCGATATAGTCGGTCCCCAAACGCCTAAGGCTCGCGTCCACGGCCTCGAAGACGTGTTTTCGCGACAGGCCACGATCGTTGGGGTCATCGCTCATGGGATTGTAGAGCTTGCTGGCCAGGACCAGCTTGTGGCGTGGCCGACGTGCCAAAAGGATACGCCCCACCACCTCTTCACTCACACCGAGCGAATAGACGTCGGCCAGGTCGAAGAAATTGAACCCCAGGTCCAGAGCCTTCTCCAGGATGGGAACCGACGCGGTCTCGTTAAGGATCCAGGGCGCCCAAGACGGCGACCCGAAGGTCATACACCCCATGGCAAGGCGCGATACCTTCAGGCCCGTACGGCCAAGCGTGACATAGTCCATTAGTACACCCTCACTGTCATTGTGCTCGTTGTGATCACCACACGCAGCCTCTAAGTGGCGTAAGATCAAGGCTTTGGCCTCTCTTATCGCCGCTCTGTTGAGCACATTATGCTTTTGCCCAACGCTGCATCAAAGGTACTTGTCATCCGGTTTACGCGTGTTAACGTGCATGTATCAAGCGAGTAGAACACATGTTCCGCATCGACGCTTCCGCCATCGACAAGTCTCTGCCTGTGCCGGTCGGCATGCAACTGCATGGCCTTCTGACTTACGCGCTCTCGTTCGAAGATCTGCCTTACGGCACCAAACTGCAATCGGTGCGCCAGCTTGCCGCCGAACTCAACATTGCCCCGATGACGGTCAATCAGGTCTACCAGCAGCTGCGCGCGGCCGGCCTGGTTGAAATGCGGCCGGGCCTTGGTGCCTTCACCGCCCGCGATCCGCACCGCCCGCAAGGCGAGGCGGCCCGGCTTTCCTCCCTGCGCAGCGACATCGAGGCCATGCTGGGCAAGGCCGAAAGCATGGGGCTAACGAGCCTCGACCTCGTCTCCATGATCAACGCCCAGGCGCAGCTGCACAAGCCGCGCGCCGGGCTCGACATCGTCTTTGTGGGTATCTTCGAAGGCCCGACCCGCGATTATGTGAGCCAGCTCAGCAAGGTGCTGGCGCCCAGCGACACCATCAGGCAGGTGACCATCGACATGATCGAAGGCTCGCCAGAGGCCCGGGCCATGTGCGAGGCGGCCGATCTGGTGCTGACCTTCATCAACCGCGAGGTCAAGGTCAAGGGCATCGTGCCGAATGCCAATGTGATGGCGATACGCCTGCTGCCGTCTCAGAAAACCCGGCAGGCCCTGGCTGGGCTGGACCCGCGCACGCGAGTCGCCGCCATCGCCTATTTCCAGGACTACGTGTCGGTGATGCGGCCCAGCGTCGCCAAGTTCGCCCCCCATGTGGAAGACATCCGCATTTCCTGGTGTGCGGCAGCCGATGTGCGCGCCGTCATCGAGGCCTGCGATGCGGTGGTCTATGCCTCGGGCGCGGACCACATTGCCGACATGGTGCGGCCCGGCGTGCCCTGTTTTGAATTTCGGCACGCCGTGGACCCGACCGCGCTCGAGGATGTGCTGGTTCCCAGCCTGAGCCAGCTGCGCCGGGCCAAGATCGTCAGCAACGAGCCTGAGCGCCCGCCAACCGAAGGGGCCGCGCGCGCCGGCTGACCGGCTCACACCCAATCAGATTTCGCCCATGGAGGATGCCTCGTGAAATCTCTGCTCGTGACCACCAGCCTGATGGCCCTGGCCATTACCCTGCCCGCGCTGAGCCCGGCGCTGGCCCAAGACACCCAGACCCTGGTCGTGGGGACCGACGTGGACGCGGGGACGCTCGATCCGCGGCTGAGCCGGGACACCACCGCCTATCGCGCCGGCAATTTGATCTATTCAGGCCTGGTGCATCTGACCCCGCAGCTCGAAGCGGTGCCCGACCTGGCCGAAAGCTGGGAAGCGCCCGACCCGCAAACCCTGGTGGTCAAGCTCCGCCCCAACCTGGTGTTTTCTGACGGCACCCCGCTGACCGCAGACGACGTGGTGTTCACCTATTCCACGCTGATCAATCCCGACTTCAATGCGCCGCAGCGCGCGCTCTATAGCCCCATCGCCGCGATCAACAAGATCGACGACGTGACGGTCGAGTTCAAGCTCAGCGCCCCCTATGCGCCGCTGCTGTCCTATCTCGACATGGGCATCGTGCCACAGGAGCTGGTAGAGGCGGGCCGCGACATCGGGCTCGAGCCGATCGGGGCCGGCCCGATGAAACTGGCCTCCTGGAACCGGGGCGCCGACATCAAGCTCGAGGCCAATGACCAGTATTGGGCCGGGGCGCCCGAGATCGATAATCTCACCCTTCAGATCATCGGCGACAACTCCGCCCGCGCCCAGGCGCTCGAGGCAGGCGATCTGGACGTGATCCAGTCCCCGCTCTCGCCCCAGGACATTAAGCGCCTGGCCGCCGACGACCGCTTCGGCAACGTCATCATCCCAGGCCTAGGGGTGACCTACATCAACTACAACGTGAAGGACCCGATCCTGGCCGACGCCAAGATGCGGCAGGCCTTCACCATGCTGGTGGACCAGCAGACCATCGTCAACGACATCTACGAAGGTGTCGACGAGGTCGCTACCTCCATCATCCTGCCCTCGTCCTGGGCCTATTCGGCTGACATCAAGCAGCCCGAGTTCGACATCGAAGGTGCAGTGGCCCTCTTTGCCGAGGCAGGCTGGACCGATAGCAATAGCGACGGGATCCTGGACAAGGACGGGCAGAACCTGACGGTGACGCTATCTACCCACAGCGAAGACCCCAATCGCGTCCAGACCGTCGAATATATGCAGGCCATCTTCCAGCAGGCGGGCGTGGACGCCCAGCTCCAGATCACCGACTGGCCGAGCTTTTCTACCAACTACGTGCAAAAGGGCATGCATCAGATCGCACTGCTGGGCTGGCTCAATATCGTGGACCCCGACCGGCTGCTGTTTGGGCAGCTGAGCACGGGCGGCCCCACCAATTGGGGTGGATACTCCAACCCTGAGGTGGATGCCCTGCTCCAGGAAGGCCGCAGCGCCACCGACCAGGCAGCGCGCGCTGCCGCCTACCAGAAGGCCGCAACCATTCTGGCCCAGGACCTGCCCTACGACATCGTCTCCTACCAGGGCTACCAGCTGTTTTACGCCAAGGACCTGCCCGTGGAGATCGAAGCGACCCCGCGCGGCAATCTGCGCGGCCTGATCGGCATGCAGGACTAAGTCTGACGTTTCGAACCCATCGGGTCGGCGCCCGCGTGCCGGCCCCAGCTTCCAGAAAACCGGATGGATCAGATGACGTTCCGCCAACGCCTTAGCCGCGCCTACTACGACAAGGTCCAGAAGGACATGCGGGCCAAAATGGCCCAGGCCGGCATCGACGTACTCCTGCTCGACAGCAATGACGACGTCATCTACGCCACGGGCTTTGCCCATTACACCACCGAACGTCCGGTGGTGTTTGCCCTGACCCAGGACAAGGCCCTGCTGCTGGTGCCCGAGCTCGAGCGCACCCACGCCCGCGAGCAACAGGTGGCAGCCGACCTGGTGGTCTATTTCGAGTTTCCTGGGCGCGACAAGCCGTTCGACGTGCTTGGCCGCGCACTGGGCGCCATCAACGGCGTCCTGGCACACGGGCCAGCCCTCCCACTGGCTCGTGTGTCCTCCATTACGTCCGCTTTCTCCAATGCCAGGGTGGTGGCCTCCAACCTGGTCCAGCAGATGCGGCTGGTCAAATATCCCGAAGAGCTGGTGCTGCAGCGAGAGGCAGCGCGTATCTCCGATTCCATGGTGCAGGCCGGGGTGGACATGATCACCGATGCCTTTGCCAGTGGCAGTGCCATTCCCACAGAAATCGAGGTGGAAAGCTTCATCATCCGGCACGCGCTGACCGAAATGGGCAAGCATGACGACATCATGCTGGTGCAGGGCATTGCGGGGGGCCTAGTCTATGGCGGTCCCAACTCAGCCTTCCCCCATGGCATGCCCTCGCTGCGGCGCTTCCAGCGCGGGGAAAGCTTCATGCTGTCGCTGGGCTGCCGGGTGGGTGGGCGTGCTGCCGAAAGCGAACGCACCTTCATTCTGGGCGAGCCGAGCAAGGAGCAGGAGCGCTTCTACACCATCGCCATGCAAGCCCAGCGCATGGCCACGGCCGAACTGGGCCCCGGCAAACGCTGCTCTGCCGCCGACGATCTTGCGCTCGAGTTCATCCGCCGCAGCGGCATGAACGACTACCTGCTGCATCGTGTGGGGCACGGCATGGGCGTGATGTTCCACGAGCCGCCCTGGGTGGAAGGGGGCGACGACACGGTGCTAGTGCCTGGCATGGTGTGCTCGTCCGAACCCGCGCTCTACGTGCCGGGCCTGGGCGGCTTCCGCCTGGCCGACACGGTGCTGGTGGGGCAAGCGGGCCCCGAAAGCCTCACCAATTATCCCAGAAGCCTGGACGAGATCGTCCTTGCTGCCTGAGCCCTCCGCCTTGCCCGAGGGGTTGCGCCCATGATCGCCTACACGATCCGACGCCTGTTGCTGCTGATCCCCATGGCCATCGGCATGGTGGTGGTAACCTTCGGGCTGTTGCTGCTGATACCGGGCGATCCCGCTTCGGTGCTGCTGGGCCAGGAAGCCTCGCCCGAGGCCATTGCCAGCCTGCGCCAGGCGCTCGGGCTCGATGATCCCTGGTACGTTAGGCTGTTCGATTATTTCGCCGCATTGCTGCAAGGCGACATGGGTATGTCGATCTTCCAGAGCGCGCCGGTCGCCTCCATCATCGCCTCTCGTCTGGGCGCAACCATCGAACTGGCGGTGGTGGCGCTGATCCTGGCCACCCTGATCGGGGTGACGCTGGGCGTACTGGCGGCCATTCGGCAGGGCTCGCTGTTGGACACCATCACTATGTTGTTCGCGCAGCTGGGCGTGTCCATGCCGGTCTATTGGCTAGGGCTGCTGCTGATGCTGGCCTTCGCGGTGCTGCTGGGATGGCTGCCGGCAGTGGGGCGCGGCACGCCGCTGCCCGAAGCGGTGCTGGCGGCCCTCACCGGCCGGCCCGACGTGCTTTGGGATTCGATCAGCCACATCATTCTGCCTGCACTGGCACTGGCGGCCAATTCGGCGGCGATTATCTCGCGACTGGTACGCACCTCCATGCTCGAAGTGCTGCGCGAGGATTTCGTACGCACTGCCTATGCCAAGGGCCTGCGGCGCCACCGCGTTATCGTGCGGCACGGCCTGCGCAATGCGCTGCTGCCGGTCCTGTCCATCATCGGGCTGCGCTTTGGCGCGCTGCTGGGCGGGGCGGTGATCACGGAGAGCATTTTTGCCTGGCCGGGGCTGGGCCAATTGACTATTGCGGCAATCTCCCAGCGCGACCTGCCGCTGATCCAGGGCATCGTTCTGACATTTGCCATCGTATTCGCCCTGGTGAACCTGGTGGTGGACCTTCTTTATGCCGCGGTCGACCCGCGCATCAGGCTGGGTTAGGCCCATGCGGATCCCCAAACCACTGCGCAACCCATCGCTCGTCATTGGCGGACTGATCACGCTGGCCATCGTGTTGCTCGCGGTGCTGGCGCCGCTGGTGGCCACGCACGGCATCGAGCAGATGGACATGCGCAACCGCTTCGATGGCCCTACCCTCGAGCATTGGCTGGGGACCGATAATTTCGGCCGCGATCTGTGGAGCCGGATGGTGTTCGGCGCGCAGGTTTCGCTCTCGATTGCCCTGATCTCGGTGGGCGGAGCGGCGCTGATCGGCACCGTAGTGGGCTTGGCGGCGGGCTATTTCGGCGGCTGGGTCGATCTGCTGCTGATGCGGATCACCGACATCTTCTTAGGCTTTCCCGCGATCGTTCTGGCGCTGGCCATCGTTGCCGTCATGGGCCCCGGCATCGTGAACATCTCGCTGGCACTGATCGTGGTGTTCTGGACCGAATATGCCCGTGTGGTGCGCGCTACCACGCTGGTCTTGCGCGAGCAAAATTACGTGCAGGCCGCGCGAGCCCTGGGCGCCAGTCCGGCGCGCATCCTGTTCAAGGAAATCCTGCCCAATGCGCTGGGGCCGATCATCGTTCTGGCCTCGCTGGGGCTTGGCACGGCCATCATCTCGGAATCGGCGCTCTCCTTTTTGGGCTTCGGGCTGCCCCCGCCCACCCCCACCTGGGGCTGGACCCTGGCCTATGGCACGCGCTTCATCCGCGACGAACCCTGGCTCTCCATCGTCTCGGGCGCGACCATCATGGTCACCGTCCTGGGCTTCAACCTTCTGGGCGACGGGCTGCGCGACGTGCTCGACCCGCGCCAGCTCACCCGCTCCGCCGGCAAGGCGAAATAGAACTCACACCAAGGAACCCGTTCAATGGTCAAATCCATAAAGGCGCTGCGCCCAAAGTTCACCACTCATGCCGATGGCAGCGATGCGGTGTTGTTCATGCACGAGTTGATCGGGGAGGAGGATGGCCCCACCATCGGTATTTCGGGCGCCATCCACGGCAACGAGAATACCGGCTCACAGGCCGCGCTGGAGATTTTCCGGGCCGTACGCGATATGCCGCTCAAGGGGCGTATCCTGTTCTTACCGGTTGCCAATGCCCGCGCGCTGGCCGTCAACCACCGCTTCACCCCCATTGACGAGCTCAACCTCAACCGGGAATTTCCGGGCAATCCGAACGGCAATTACACCCAGCAGTTGGCTCATGCCATTTCGGGCCAGTTCCTGGACAAGATCGACGTGCATATCGATCTGCACGCGGGCACCGATCGGCCGACGGTGGACTATGTGTATATCTGGAACGACGAGGCGCTTTCGCGCGCCTTCGGCTCCAAAATTCTCTACCGTCCCTCCTATGGCAAGGACGGCACCGTTTTCAACGGCACCACCAAGGCGGTAACGATCGACAAGCGCGGCATTCCCGCCGTGGTGATCGAGCTGGGCGGTGGCATCGTCGACCAGACCCCTTACGTCGAGCGCACCACGGCCGGCGTGTTGAACATGCTGCGGCATCTGGGCACCATCCCCGGCGACGTGCGCCCCAATCCAGAGCAGGTCGTGGTCAACGAGATTGCCGGCATCCGTCCCACCCAGGGCGGCTGGCTCGAACCGCTGTGCCCGCCTTTGGGGGAAACCATCGAGAAGGGCCAGCTGCTGGGCCGGGTCGTCAGCCCCTATAGCTTCGAGGTGCTCGAAGAGATCCATCACCCCTTCGAGCAGGGGATCATGATCCTCTCGCATCTCTCGCGCAATCTGGTCGAGAGCGGCGATTACGGCTTCATGGTGGGCAATATGGAGGGCGCGACGCGCTGAGGGCGCGCCGCGCATCTCCATGACCACACCCGCGCCCCCTGCCCTAGAGGTTACCAACCTCAACGTGCGCATCCGTGGCGATCACGGCGAGTTTGACGTCGTCGCGGATATGAGCTTTGCTGCGGCGCCGGGTGAAACGCTGTGCATCGTGGGCGAGAGCGGCTGCGGCAAGTCGATGACCGCCCTGGCCCTGCTGCGCCTGTTGCCCGAGGCGGCCCGCGTCGCCTCCGGCTCGATCGCCGTGGCGGGGGTGGACTTCCTGACCCTCGATCAGCATCGGGTGGAAGACATGCGCGGCGATGACATCGCCATGATCTTCCAGGAACCGCTGACCGCGCTTAACCCGGTGCTTTCCATCGGCGAGCAGATCGCCGAATCTGTGCGTCAGCACCGGCGGCTGGGCCGTAAGTCCGCCTGGGACCATGCGGTGCAGGCCCTGCGCCTGGTGCAGATGCCCGATGCCGAACGGCGTGCGCATCAGTTTCCCCACGAACTGTCCGGCGGCATGCGCCAGCGCGCCATGATCGCCCTGGCGCTGGCTTGCGAGCCACGCGTGCTGGTGGCCGACGAACCCACCACCGCGCTGGACGTGACCATTCAGGCCCAGATCCTGGGCCTGATCTCGGACTTGCAGGACAAGATGGGTACGGCACTGGTGCTGATCACCCATGACCTGGGCGTGGTCTCGGAAGTCGCTGACCGGGTGATCGTGATGTACGCAGGCCGCAAGGTGGAGGAAGCCTCGGTCTATGACCTGTTCGACGACCCCATCCACCCCTATACGCGCGGCCTGATGGGGGCCGTGCCACGCGGCAAAGGTGATGCGCGCCTGGCCGACATTCCCGGCACGGTGCCCGCCCTGTGGGACCTACCCCAAGGCTGCGCCTTTGCCCCGCGCTGCCCAGGCGCCTCGGCCCGTTGCCTCAGCGAACGGCCGCCGCTGGTGGAGAAAAAGCCGGGCCACTTTGCCGCCTGCTGGGAGCACGACCATGTCTGAGCCGCTATTGAGCGTGGAAGATCTCAAGGTCCATTTCCCCATCCGGCGCGGCATTCTCCAGCGCCAGGTCGGTGAGGTGAAGGCCGTCGACGGGGTGGGCTTTTCAATCGGCAAGGGCGAAACGCTGGGCCTGGTTGGTGAAAGCGGCTGCGGCAAGTCCACCACGGGCCTGGCCCTGATGGGCCTGGTCAAAGCCACGGCCGGCCGGGTACGGCTGGCTGGAGAAACGGTAGCCGACCTCAACCGGGCCGGGCTCAAGCGCCATCGCCGGCGCATGCAGATCGTGTTCCAGGACCCGTTCTCCTCGCTCAATCCGCGCCAGCGCGTCAGCGACATCATCCGGGCGCCGCTCGATATTCATAACGTCGGCACGCCACGGGAGCGGCGGCACAAGGTAGCCGAGCTGATGGGCCGCGTGGGCCTGCGTCCCGACCAAGCGGACAACTTCCCGCACCAGTTCTCGGGCGGCCAGCGGCAACGCATCGGCATTGCCCGTGCCCTGGCACTCAATCCTGATCTCATCGTCTGCGACGAGCCCGTTTCCGCGCTCGACGTTTCGGTGCAGGCGCAGATCCTCAACCTCCTGGCCGATCTACAGCGCGACCTAGGCTTGTCCTACCTCATGATTTCACACGATCTGGGTGTCGTGGAGCACGTGTCGCACCGCGTGGCTGTGATGTATCTTGGCAAGATCGTCGAGATCGCGCCCAAAGCCAGGCTGTTCGCCCAACCCGGCCATCCCTATACCGAGTTGCTGCTGCGCTCGGCGCCGGCGCTCGATCCGCGCGCGCGGCGGCGCTACAGCGCCAGCCACGACGATCTGCCCAGCGCCACCAACAAACCCTCCGGCTGCCCGTTTCACACGCGCTGCCCTCTGGCCACGCCTGAATGCAGCGCCACTGAACCAGCCTTGACGCCACGCCCCGACGGACGTCTCCTTGCCTGCCACCATCGCTGATCGCATCGGACCCTAAGCTCATGCCAAGCATTCTGTTCACCGGAGGCCGCGTGCTCGACGCCGAGGCCGGCCTCCTGCGCGAGGGCCTCAAGGTTCTGGTCAAGAACGACACCATCGCGGCGGTCGGAACAGACATTGCCGTGCCCGAGGACACCAGGGAAATTGCCTTGGGCGGCCGCACGCTGATGCCGGGCCTGATCGACTGCCATGTGCATGTGGTGGCCGAAACGCTGAACCTGTGGGGCAACATGCTGGTCCCCTCCTCGCTGGCGGCGCTGCGCTCGGCCCGGGTGATGCGCGACGCCCTTGCCAAGGGATTCACCACGCTGCGCGATCTGGGCGGCGCCGATCAGGGCCTGGCGCTGGCGGTAGCCGAGGGATTGATCGATGGCCCCCGGTTGGTCACTTGCGGCAAGGGCCTGACGACCACTGGTGGCCATGCCGATCTGCGCACCCGCCACGATGATCGCGCCGGGGTCATGTCGCATCGGCTGGGCTCGATGGGGCTGATCGTGGATGGGGTGGACAATGTGCGCGCCGCCTGCCGGACCCTGCTCAAGGAAGGTGCGGACTTCATCAAGGTGATGGCAAATGGCGGGGTATCCTCGCCCAACGATCCGATCCACTCGATCCAGTATTCGGCCGATGAGATCGCGGCCATGGTGGAAGAGGCGGACAATGCCGGCACCTATGTGGCCGCCCATGTCTATACCGACAAGGCGATCCGCCGCTGTGTGGAACTGGGCGTTCATTCGCTCGAGCATTGCAACCTGATCACGGCCGAGACAGCGCGGCTTGCGGCCGAGAAAGGCTGCATCGCCGTGCCGACCCTGGTGGCCTATGAGGCCCTGGCACTCGAAGGCCGCGCGCTGGGGCTGGGAGATACCGAGTTTGCCAAGATCGAGACGGTGCGTCAGGGCGGGCTGCGCTCGCTTGAGCTGATGCGCGATGCCGGCCTGCCAATGGCCTTCGGATCCGATCTCCTGGGGCCCTTGCGCAAATACCATGTCATGGAATTCGAGCTGCTCTCCCGCGTTCTGACCAATGCGGAAATCCTGCGCTCGGCGACCGTCATCGGAGCCAGGCTGTGCCGCATGGAGGGCAGGATCGGCGTGGTGGCGCCGGGCGCCCATGCCGACCTCCTGGTCGTGGACGGCGACCCACTGGTTGATATTGCCGTGCTGCAGGACGACGGCGCCCACCTGCCCGCCATCATGGCCAATGGGCGGCTGATCAAGAACACCCTGGGGTGAAACCTGCGACCTTTTATGGACTTGATTTCACCAAACGGTCAAAAACGGGATCGACAGGCCTGCGGACGGATGCTTAGCTAGCCCATCTTCGGCAGGAACGGCACCGCAACACCAAACGATCAAACGAGCCACGCGCCGAAGCCTTGGCTGCATTTTGCAGCCTCAAAGAGGGAATGGACCATGCGTGACGCCATAAAGGCCCTTGCCACGGGCACCCTGCTCGCCGCCGCCTTCGCCGCACCGGCGAGCGCCCAGAGCGGGCTCACCTTCGGAATTCTCGTGCCGACCACCGGGTCGGAAGCCACATACGGCCAGGACATGGCCAATGCAATGAACCTGGCGATCGACGAACTCAACGCGGCAGGCGGCGTGCTGGGCCAGCAGGTCACCACCACGGTGGGCGATGATGCGTGCGACCCGCAGGAAGCGGTCAACGCTGCCTCCAAACTGGCGTCCTCGGGCGTTGTGGGTGTCGTGGGCGGCTATTGCTCGGGTGCAACGGTGCCCACCCTCAAGATTTTCGGCGATGCCGATATCCCCTTCGTGATCGCCGCGGCCAATTCCACCCAGCTGATCCCAGCCAATCCGGGCAATGCCTTCATGATCAATTCCACCGGCAACGACCAGGTGGCCAAGGCCGTGGAGTTCTTCGAGAGCCAGAGCATCAACAGCCTGGCCATCGTCAACCAGGGTGATGCCTATTCCCAGGACCTGGCCCAGCTCACCCGCACACGCTGGGAAGCTGATGGCAAGACCATCGCCGCCTATGAAACGGTCAACAAGGGCGAGCAGGACTATTCGGCCATCGTCACCAACATCCGCGCCGCCAATCCCGATGCGGTGTTCTGGACCGCCTATTATGCCGATGGCGGTCTCTTGATCCGCCAGTTGCGCGAAGCGGGTTATCAGGGCGTGATCGCCGTGGGCGACGGCTCCAATTCGCCCGAACTCTTCAATATCGCCGGTCCCGCAGCCGAAGGCGTCATCGCCTTCTCCAACCCCATCGCCGATTTCCTGCCCGGTGCTGCGGCCTTCGTGGAAGCCTACCAGGCCAAATACGGCAATGCGCCCGGTCCCTATGCGCCGCTCGCCTATGACGGGGCCAAGCTCCTGGCCTTCGCCATCGAGGCCGCCGGCTCCGCCGAGCCCGACGCCATCATCGCGGCACTCAAGGCCGTCGACTATCAGGACGGCCTGGCGGGCGCGATCTCGTTTACCGACGAGAACACCCTGGCGCGCTCGAACTTCATTGTACTGCGCGGTCAGGGCGGTGCCTGGACCCTGGCCGAATAAGGCCCTCTCGAGCAGTCCGGCCTGGTGCCGGGCTGCCCTTCCGCCGGCGCCGGGGCTCACCGACACATGATCTGGACAATACTGACCCAACAGCTGATCAACGGCATCGTGTTGGGCTCATTCTATGCGCTGGTCGCCTTGGGCTACACCATGGTGTTCGGCGTGGTAAAGCTGCTCAACTTTGCCCATGGCGAGCTCTATATGGTGGGCGGCTTTGCCGGCTTCCTGGTGCTTTCGGTGATTTCGGGCACGGTGGGCATGGGCTGGCCGGCGGTGGCCATCTCCATGCTGCTGGCCATGATCGGCGTTGGCTTTCTGGGGGTCATCATCGAGCGGGTGGCCTATGCGCCCATGCTTGCGGCACCTCGCCTCTCCATCCTGATCACCGCACTGGCCGTATCCCTGGTGCTCCAGAACGGCGCCTTGGCGCTGACGCGCGGACAGTATGTGCCCTTCGGTGCCGCCCTGGGCTTTGGCGGGCTCAATCTTGGACCGATCTTTATCTCCAACAACCAGATGATCCTGGTGGGCACCGCCGCCCTGCTGATGGTCGGGCTAGAGCTCTTTGTCTCGCGCACTCAATATGGCCGCGCCATGCGCGCCGTATCGGTGGACAAGGACATGTGCGCACTGATGGGCATCAACGTGAACCGCGTCATCGCGGTCACCTTCTTTCTGGGCTCCGGCCTTGCAGCGGCGGCCGGCACCATGGCCGGGGCCTATTATGGCTCGCTGTGGTATTTCATGGGCTTTCTGATCGGGCTCAAAGCGTTCACGGCAGCCGTCATCGGGGGCATCGGGTCGATCCCAGGCGCCATGTTGGGTGGGCTGATCCTGGGGCTGCTGGAATCCTTCGGCACGCTGGTGCCCGGCGTGGGCAGCGCCTGGAAGGACGTATTTTCCTTTTCGGTGCTCATCCTGGTGCTGGTGTTCAAACCCACGGGGCTGCTCGGTAAATCCGAGCAGGAACGCATGTGATCGTCCGTTCACCCGCCACCTCGCCTATGGGGCGCCTGCAAGCGGTATGGGACGACAAGCGCCTGCGCTATCCCCTCGTCGCAGTAATCTTCGCGCTGATGGCGATCGCCCCGCACGTCCTGGGGCCCTATGCCACCGTCATCCTCACCAATGCCCTGCTCTATGTGGTCTTGTGCCTGGGGCTCAACATCGTGGTGGGCTATGCCGGCCTGCTCGATCTGGGCTATGCGGCATTCTTTGCCGTAGGCGCCTATACCATCGGAATCGTGCATCACGTCCTGGGGCTCGACTTCTGGCTCACCCTGCCGCTGGCGGTGCTGGCGGCGGCAGCGGCAGGCATCATCATCGGCAGCCCCACGCTGCGGCTGCGTTCGGACTATCTGGCCATCGTCACGCTTGGGTTTGGCGAGATCGTGCGGCTTTCAGCGCGTAATCTGCAAATCACCGGGGGCGCCAGCGGCATTTCGGGTATCGAGCAGCCCTGGCTGTTTGGCTGGCACATTTCGAGCCCGCTCGATTTCTACTACGTCTTTTGCGTCCTGGCCGTCTTTGCCGTCATCGCCTCGCTGCGCCTGGCCGACAGCCGGCTGGGCCGCGCCTGGCTCTATGTGCGTCATGACGAAGACGCTGCCGAGGCCATGGGGATCGACCGGGTCAAGGTCAAGCTCGCGGCCTATGTGACGGGAGCCATTTTCGGGGCGATCGGCGGGGCTTTCTTTGCCGTCAATCTCAGCGCCATTTCGCCCGAAAGCTTCTCGTTCCGCCAATCGGTGCTGGTCCTGATGGCGGTGGTTCTGGGCGGCATGGGCAAGATCCCCGGCGTAATCCTGGGGGCCTTCATCGTCATCCTGGGCCCTGAATTGCTGCGCGATCTGGGCGACATGCGCCTATTGGTCTTTGCCGTAGGGCTGTTGCTGATCATGCTGTTCCGCCCCAGCGGCATCTGGCCCAGGAGCCGCTGAGCATGGCGCTGCTTGAGCTTGAAAACATCACCCTGCGCTTTGCCGGCAATACGGTGCTCGACGGCGTGACCTTCTCGGTCGAGGCGCGCAGCATCGTCAGCCTGATCGGGCCCAATGGCGCCGGCAAGACTTCGCTATTCAACTCCATCACCGGCTTTTACAAGCCACAGGCAGGCGCCATCAGCTTTGACGGCCTACAAACGCTGCGGCTCAAGCCCCATCAGGTTACCGCCGCAGGCATTGCGCGCACCTTCCAGAACGTGCGGCTGTTTCGCGATATGACGGTTTTGGAAAACGTCATGTCGGGCATGCATTGCCGCACCAAAGCCGGCGCCATCGGCGCGCTGCTACGCTTGCCCAGCCAGCGGCGCGAAGAGGCGTTGATCCATGAGACTGCGGCAGAGTGCCTGGATTTCTGCGGGGTGCTGGAAGATCGCAGCCGTATCGCCACGACGCTCGCCTATGGCCACCAGCGGCGGGTGGAGATTGCCCGCGCCCTGGCCACCCAGCCCAGGCTCTTATTGCTCGACGAGCCTGCAGCCGGGCTGACGGCGGGGGAAAAGGAAGACCTCATCGCGCTCATTGGCCGCATTCGCGACGAGAGGGGCATATCGGTGCTGCTGATCGAGCACGATACCGGCCTCGTCATGCGCATCTCGGAGCGGATCAGCGTGCTCGACCACGGGGTGCTGATCGCGGAGGGCAAGCCCAAGGAAATCCAGGCCAACCCGAAGGTGATCGAGGCCTATCTCGGCCAGGACGATGGGGGCGAACTTGAGCTCTGAACCCATCCTTCAGCTCTCCGGGCTCGCAGCCGCCTATGGCCGCATCAACGCGCTCAACGGCATTGATCTCAGCGTGCCAAAAGGTCGGGTGGTGACTTTGCTGGGCGCCAATGGCGCAGGCAAGACCACCACGCTCAAGACCATTTCCGGGCTGGTGCGCGCCGCCGCCGGCACGGTGCGTTTCGAGGGTCGCGACATTACCGGCATGGCCGCGCATGACATCGCGCGGCTGGGCCTGGTCCACGTACCCGAAGGGCGCCACGTGCTGCGCGGCCTCAGCGTGCGGGAAAATCTCGAACTGGGCGCTTTCACCGTCAAATCGGCGCAGACCCGCAAGCAGCGGCTCGAAGAGGTGTTTTCGCTGTTCCCGATTCTGGAAAAGCGGCAGGGCCAGGATGGTTCGCTGCTTTCGGGCGGTGAACAGCAGATGCTGGCCATCGGCCGCTCGCTGATGCACGGACCAAGACTGCTCCTGCTCGACGAACCCTCCATGGGCCTGGCGCCCAAGCTGGTGCTGGAGACATTCCGAATCATCAAGCGCCTCAACGAGGCAGGAACCACGATATTGCTGGTGGAACAAAATGCCCGCCTGGCGCTTAAGCTCGCCCACTACGGCTATGTGCTTGAAAGCGGGCATATACGCCTTGAAGGCGAGGCACGAGCGTTGAGCGCCGACCCATCGATCGTTCAGGCCTATTTGGGAAGCTGAAATCACAATGACCGCGCAGAGCATTGAAGATGTCGCCGTCATCGGCGCCGGCATTGTGGGCCTGTCCTGCGCCTTTACCCTGCAGACGGCGGGAAGACAGGTGCTGGTGATCGACCGGCAGGCACCCGCGCAGGGCGCCAGCTTCGGCAATGCTGGGGCATTTGCTTTTTCGGACATTCTGCCGCTCGCCACCTCGGGCATCTTACGCAAGCTGCCGCGCTGGCTGAGCGATCCGCTCGGTCCGCTTTCCATCCCACCGGCCTATCTGCCCACCATCGCGCCCTGGCTGTTGCGTTTTTGGCGCGCCGGCTGGCCTGACCGCATAACGGCTTCGATTACTGCCCAATCGCAGCTTATGGAGCTTGCCAGGACGGAAATGGCAGCGCTGGTGTCGGCAGCCGGGATCGGTCACATGGTGCGCCATGACGGCTCGCTCGAACTCTATGAGAGCGAAGGCGAATTGTCGGCGGCCCTGCCCGGCTGGCGGCATCGTGAGGCGGCGGGCATCGGTTTTGAGCATGTGCGCGGCGCACGGCTCGCCGAGCTGCAACCGGGCCTGTCACCGGCGTTCGTTGCCGGCACCTTCGTGCCCCAATGGCAGACGGTCAGCGACCCCTACCGCTTTGCTCTGGCCATCGGGGAAGCCGCCCGCAGCCGAGGCGCGCGCTTTGCTATGGCCGAGGTGGCCGCACTCGTGCCGCAAGCGGATGGGGTACGCATCGAGATGACGGATGGCACTGCCCACCACGCGCGCCAGGTGGTGGTGGCTGGCGGTGCCTGGTCCAGGCCGCTAACGGCCGGGCTGGGCGATGACGTTCCGCTCGAAACCGAGCGGGGTTACAATACCACCCTGCCGCCCGGCGCCTTTCCCTTGCAGCGCCAGCTGATCTTTGGCGGCCATGGCTTTGTCATGACGCCGCTCGAAACCGGCATTCGCGTGGGTGGGGCGGTAGAGCTGGGCGGTCTGCATCTGCCCCCCAATTTCAAGCGCTCGGAAGCCATGCTCGCCAAAGCCAAGCGCTTCTTGCCCGGGCTGGAAACCTCGGGGGGCAAACAGTGGATGGGCTTTCGGCCCTCTTTGCCCGACAGCCTGCCGGCCATCGGCGCCTCTAAAGCCTCGCCTGACATCGTTTACGCCTTCGGCCACGGGCATCTGGGCCTTACCCAATCGGCGGCGACGGCCCGGCTGGTGGCCCAGCTGCTCGCCCGCACCACAACGGCCATCGATCTCGCCCCCTTCAGCCCGCAGCGCTTCTAAAGCGCTTAACCTGCAAAGGAGCGTATGATGCGCACCAGCAAGACCATCCATATCGTCTCCTGCCACGCCGAGGGCGAGGTGGGCGATGTGATCGTGGGCGGCGTGCTGCCCCCGCCCGGCGACACGCTGTGGCAGCAATCACGCTTTATTGCGCAAGACCAAGGGCTGCGCCGCTTCGTGCTCAACGAGCCGCGCGGCGGGGTGTTTCGCCACGTCAACCTGCTGGTGCCGCCCAAAGACAAGCGCGCCATCATGGGCTGGATCATCATGGAGCCGGAAGACACCCCGCCGATGTCGGGGTCCAATTCGATCTGCGTGGCCACCGTGCTGCTCGATACCGGCATTGTGCCAATGCAGGAGCCGGTGACCCATATGGTGCTCGAAGCGCCCGGGGGCCTCGTCGAAGTCACGGCGCAGTGCCGCAACGGCAAGGCCGAATCGATCACCGTGCGCAACGTGCCCGCTTTTGCCGACCGGCTTGATGCCATGCTCGAAGTGACGGGCGTGGGCACGCTCAAGGTCGACACCGCCTATGGTGGCGATAGCTTCGTGATTGCCGATGCCCAGGCGCTTGGCTTTGCCATCGTGCCCGACGAGGCGCGGGACCTGGCCCAGCTAGGGGTGCGCATCACCCGCGCCGCCAATGAGCAACTGGGCTTTCGCCACCCGCTCAACCCCGAATGGAACCATATCTCGTTCTGCCAGATCGCCGCGCCCGTCGCGGAAACCGATGGTGTGAAATCGGCAGCCAATGCAGTGGTCATCCAGCCCGGCAAGATCGATCGCTCTCCCACCGGCACGGGCGCTTCGGCCCGCATGGCGGTGCTGCATGCCAAGGGGCAGATGCAGGTGGGCGAGGCCTTCATTGCCCGCTCCATCATCGGTTCGGAATTCTTCTGCCGCATCGAGGACCAGGCGCAGGTGGGCGATAAGCCCGCCATCGTGCCCTCCATCACCGGGCGCGCCTGGATCACCGGCACGCGCCAGGAAATGCTCGACCCCACCGATCCCTGGCCCCAAGGCTATAAACTCTCCGACACCTGGCCCACAGTGCAGCGCTAGGCCGACCTTGCCAGACGCGGCACGCCATTGCACAGCATTGGGCTTGACCGCTCCCCGCCCGATCGAGTGCCTGCCATGACCATGACGGCCCGCCCCGCCTATAACATCCCTGCCGGCCTCGCCTGCGGCGCGGCTGCCGGGGCGGCCTGGGGGCTGGTGTTCGTGGCGCCGCTCCTGCTTGGGAGTTTCACCCCGTTTGCACTCTCGATTGCGCGCTATCTTGCCTATGGCATCATCGCGCTGATCCTGATCGCACCGCGCTGGCCAAGGCTTAAAAACCGCGTCACCCGCGCCGACTGGATCGCCCTGTTGCTGCTCTCGATGACCGGCAACATCATCTATTATGTCTTCGTGGCTGCCGCCGTGCAGCTGGGCGGCATACAGATCGCCTCCTTCGTGGTGGGCCTGCTGCCCATTGCAGTCACGCTAGTAGGCTCGCGCGAGGCGGGGGCCCTGTCGCTGCGGCGGCTGGGGCCGCCGCTGCTGTTGATCGGCATCGGTCTGGTGCTGATCAACCAGGACCTCTTCACCCATGGCGCGGGCGCTCAGGATGGGCTCAAGACCCTGGCGGGCATCGCTTGCGCCGTGGTGGCGCTCGCCTCCTGGACCCATTACGCAGTGGCCAATGCCCGCTATCTGCGGCGCGTGCCGCATCTGTCCAACCAGGATTGGTCGCTCCTGACTGGCTTGGCCACCGGGGCCATCGCCCTGGTGCTCTCACCGCTCATCCTGATCGGCAATCTGCACCATGATCTCGATGCCTGGCTGTGGTTTGCCCTCGTCAACGCGGTTTTGGCCATTGCCGCTTCGGTGGTGGGCAATGGCCTGTGGAACGCAGCCAGCCGTTTCCTGCCGCTCACGCTCAGCGGGCAGATGATCATTTTTGAGACGCTGTTTGCCTTGGCCTATGGCTTCATGCTCGAGCAGCGCCTGCCCCGGCTTCTTGAAGTGCTGGCCATTGTGGCTCTCGTCGCAGGCGTGGCCTGGTCCGCCCGTCGCCACGGCGCCTCGCCGCACTGATGGCGCCCCGCTTGCAGGCCGCAAGGGCCTGGGTGATAGTCTGGCAAACCTCTAACCCTCGAGTCCTGACCGTGAGCAAGCAGACGTTTTTTTGCATCGACGCCCATACCTGTGGCAATCCCGTGCGCGTAGTGGCGGGGGGCGGACCGGCGCTGGTGGGTGACACCATGAATGCAAGGCGTGAGCATTTCCTGGCCGAATTCGACTATATCCGCACCGGCCTGATGTTCGAGCCGCGCGGCCACGATGTGATGTCGGGCTCCATCGTCTATCCGCCCTTACGCGAGGATAATGATGCGGCCGTTTTGTTCATCGAAACCTCGGGCTGCCTTCCCATGTGCGGGCATGGCACCATCGGCACGGTGACGGTGATGCTGGAGGAAGGTCTGGTGACGCCGCGCATAGAAGGCCTGCTGCGGCTCGAAGTGCCCGCCGGGATCGTCGAAGCCAGCTATGAGCGCGACGCGCTGGGCCATGTGGTGCAGGTGCGCATTCGCAACGTGCCCTCCTTCCACTATGCCAGCGATCTCAGCATCGAGTTGCCCGACTTGGGCGAGGTGCGCTTCGACGTCGCCTATGGCGGCAATTTCTACGCCATTATCGAGCCCCAGCCCGGCTATGGCGATCTCTCCGACCTCTCGGCCTTCCAGATCCAGCAGCTTTCACCCATTGCGCGCCGGCTGATCGCCGAGAAGTATGAGTTTCAGCACCCTGAATTTCCCACCATCAAGGGCCTGCGCCACATCATGTGGACGGGAACGCCCCGCCATGCCGAGGCCGATGCGCGCAATGCAGTGTTCTATGGCGAGAAGGCCATCGACCGGTCGCCCTGCGGCACCGGCACGTCGGCGCGCATGGCCCAGCTGGCAGCGCGGGGTCAGCTTCAGACAGGTGACAGCTTCGTGCACGAAAGCATTATCGGCAGCCTGTTTTACGGCAAGGTGGAAGCCCAGACCCAGGTCGGGCCTTATCAGGCCATCGTGCCCTCCATTGCCGGCCAGGCCTGGATCACCGGTTACAACACCATTTTCCTGGATGACCGGGATCCCTATGTGAAGGGCTTCTCGGTGCTTTAGGCGCCGGACCGGTTCAGTGGCTGGCTGATCTGGATAACAGGTTCACGATCAGCACGCCGGTGATGATGAAGCCCAGCCCGATCAGGCCCCAGGCATCGAGCTTTTGGCCATAGAGCGCCCAACCGGCGATGGCCACGAGGACAATGCCGATGCCCGACCAGATCGCATAGGCCACGCCCACCGGAATGGTGCGCAGGGTAAGCGAGAGGAAGTAAAAGGCGATGGCATAGCCCACCAGCACCACGAGCGAGGGCACGAATTGGGTGAAGCCGTTTGAGGCCTTGAGCGCACTGGTGGCGATGACTTCGCTGACTATGGCGATGCCGAGATAGACGTAGCTGGGCATGATGAACTCATGATCGGGACGATCAGCCCAGACCATTTCTTCTTGTCACAGTCACGCTCAAGTTCGCGTGAACTTGAGAAAGCGCGAAATGGCAGGCAGCAGTGGACAGGCCACTCCCGCCTCAAATACCCTGCGCGTCGATGGTCATAAGGCTGGCATTGCCGCCTGCCGCCGCCGTGTTGATGCTGATGGTGCGCTCGCGCACTAGCTCTTCGAGGGCATAGCTTCCATCTGGGCCGGTACCATGGACCGGCACTAGCGGCCCCTCCCGCTGCGCCAGTGCGGTTAGATGCGGCACCAAATCCTGGCCTTCCACCAGCGCCCCGGCAAGATCGGCTGCCGCCGACGGCTCGGCGACACGCAGGATGGCGTCAGCAACGGACTTGGGCAGATCCGGCGGCAGGGGCGCGTCGTCCGCGATCACAGCGCGATTGCCCGTGGCCAGCACGGCCGAAAGCTGGCGCAGCAAGCGTTCTTGCGATCGGGCGAGAAGGGCAATGGCACCACGGGCTCCGATCTCGTAGCGATTGGTTTCTCCCACGGGCCCCGGCAGGTCCACCGCGTAACCCAAAGGGCTGTTAGCCATGTCGGCATCGATGGCGTCGACCACGCTCGGCATAGCCGCTACCGCCCAGCTACGCAGGGCCTTGGCGGCGTCGCCTGGTGCGCCACGCAGGCCGGACTTGGCGCCACGTAGCAGGCGCGGCAGATAGAGCGGGCCGCCGGCCTTTGGCCCGGTGCCCGACAGGCCGTGTCCACCAAAAGGCTGCACGCCCACCACCGCGCCAATGACGTTACGGTTCACATAGACATTGCCCGCGCTGATGGCTTTGCCAACCGTGACGATGGACTGGTCGATGCGGGTGTGCAGCCCAAAGGTCAGCCCATAGCCCATGGCGTTGATCTGAGCGATCAGGCTATCCCGCGTGCCGCGCGCAAACCGCAGCACATGCAGCACCGGCCCGAAGATCTCCCCCTCCAGATCCTGCCAGCCGTTCAGCGTTATGAGCGTAGGCGCAATGAAGGTGCCAGACGCCGCAGCGCGCGGCAGCGGAGCGGACCATACATCGAGCCCCTCGCGCGCCCTGCGCGCCACATAATCGGCGATGCGGTCGCGTGCCTCGGCGCTGATCACCGGGCCGATATCGCTGGCCAGAAACCTGGTGTCGCCTATCCGCGCCTGCGCCATGGCGCCCTTGAGCATGGCAACCACCTTGTCGGCAATATCGTCCTGCAGGCATAAAACCCGCAGCGCCGAGCAGCGCTGGCCGGCGCTGTCGAAGGCCGAAGCCATCACATCGGCGACGACCTGTTCGCTCAGGGCCGAGGACTCCACGATCATGGCATTGACGCCGCCGGTTTCGGCAATCAGCACCACCGGCAGACCGTCCGGCCCAACGCGCTCCGCCAACGTGCGGTTGATGATCCGGGCCGTCTCAGTGGAGCCGGTAAAGACCACGGCCGCAGCCCTGGCGTCGGCAACCATGGCCGCACCGACCTCGCCCGCCCCCAGCACCAGTTGCAGCGCGTCCTTGGGCACGCCCGCCTCGTGCAGAAGCGCGACGGCAGCGGCCCCCATCAGCGGCGTTTCCTCGGCGGGCTTGGCGACGACACCATTACCGGCGGCCAGTGCGGCAGCGACCTGCCCGGTAAAGATCGCCAGCGGAAAGTTCCAAGGGCTGATTGCCGCCACGACGCCCAGCGCTTCACCATTTAATCGGTGGGCCTCATTTGCGTAATAGCGCAGGAAATCCACCGCCTCGCGTACCTCGGCAATGGCATTGGCGGCCGACTTTCCCGCTTCGCGGATAAGGAGCGCCATGAACTGGGCCATACGCGCGTTCACAAGATCTGCCGCATGCTCTAGTATCTGGGCTCTCCCGGCGCTGCCACAGGCAGACCAGTCTTTCGACCCCCTCGCGACTGCCGCGAAGGCGGCAGCCACGGCGTTCGCATCGTCATCGCAGACCCAGCCCACCACGTCGGAGGCATTGGCCGGATTACGAACGGCGCGCCAATTGTGCCCCTGCCCGATCCGATGTTCGACACGGCTGGCGGCCTGCAAGGCCTGCATGAGGTCGGCCAGCGCATCCTCATTGGTCAGGTCCAGCCCAACGGAGTTGCGGCGTGCGCCCAGGATGGCCTCGGGCCGGGGAATGGCGGCATGGGGCGCACCCACCGGCACCGTGGCCGCGGCGACGGCCAGGGGATCGGCGATCAACGCCTCGACGCTGACAGCGGGGTCCGCGATCTGGTTGACGAAGCTCGAATTGGCGCCGTTCTCCAAGAGCCGACGCACCAGATAGGCCAGAAGCGTTTCGTGCGACCCCACGGGAGCATAGACACGGCAGGGCTGGCCGAAGCCGGGCCGGTTGACGATCTCCTCGTAGAGCGGCTCCCCCATGCCGTGGAGGCACTGGAACTCATAGAGACCTGGCTCCCAGGGCGCGGCCATCGTCATCACATAGGCCACAGTCTGGGCGTTGTGGGTGGCAAACTGCGGATAGATGGCCTCCCGCGCTGCAAGCAGTTTACGCACACAGGCCTGGTAAGACACGTCGGTATGGACCTTGCGGGTAAAGACGGGATAGTCCGCCAGCCCAAGCACCTGGCTGCGCTTGATCTCGGTGTCCCAATAGGCGCCCTTGACCAGCCGGACCATCAGGCGCCGCCCGGCCCTTTGAGCCAGATCGATGAGGTAATCGATCACCATGGGGCAACGCTTGCCATAGGCCTGCACGACGAAACCCAGCCCGTCCCACCCGGCGAGGTCGGGATGGAAGGCGAGGCGTTCGAGCAGGTCCAGCGACAGCTCCAGCCGTTCGGCCTCTTCCGCATCGATGTTGAGGCCGATGTCGTAGCGCTTGGCCAGAACGCATAGACGCACCAGGCGCGGCAGCAGCTCGCCGGCCAGCCGGTCGCTCTGAGAGCGCTCATAACGCGGATGCAGGGCCGAAAGCTTGATGGAGATCCCCGGCCCTTGGTAGACACCCCGCCCGGCCGCAGCCTTGCCGATGGCGTGCAGCGCACTCTCGTAATCGGCAAGATAGCGGTCGGCGTCGCGCGCGGTCATCGCGGCTTCCCCGAGCATGTCGTAGGAATAGCGAAAACCTTGGACTTCGCGCTTTTTAGCCTTGTCCAGGGCTTCGCCTATGGTCTGGCCGGAGACGAAATGGTCGCCAAGGAGCCGCATGGCGGTGTCTACGCCCATGCGCACCAGCGGCTCGCCGCCCCGTGCGATCAACCGGCTCAGCGCATCGGAGAGCCCGCTGTCGTCCGACGGCACCGCGATACGGCCCGTCAGCATCAGAGCCCAGCTGGCGGCATTGACGAAAAGGGGACGTTCCTTGCCGATATGAGCGCGCCAGTCGCCCTTGCCGACCTTGTCGCGGATCAGTGCGTCGCGGCTGGCCCGGTCGGGCGTGCGCAGCAGGGCTTCGGCCAGACACATCAGCGCAATGCCTTCAGCGGTCGAGAGCGAATATTCGTGTACCAGGGCCTCCATGCCGGCCGGTCTGGGCTTTGCGCGCAGCGATTGCACGAGTTTGCGCGCCGTATCGGCAATGGCCCCGGCCTGCTGGGGGCTCACCGCCGCCAGATCGAGCAGCTCGGGCACGCAGTCGGTCTCGGACCGCCGATACGCCGCCGTTATCGCTTGGCGCAGCCCATCGCGATTGGATGGCTGGCCCGAAAAGGCCGAAAACGATGCGGGCACGGACTGGTTCATGGCTCTGCCACCCCTGGCCGCGCCCCGGCTCCGCCCAGACCATCCGGGTCGGAACCCATGAGACGCGGCGATTTTATGACTTAGCGGATCACCCTCATTCGGCCCGCCTCACAGGCCATATTTGGCCAGATTGGGACGGGTGGCCAGGCCGGTTTCCACCACCGCCCGCACGGCTGCCTCCTCGTCTCCCACCAGCTGCAGGCGCGGCGCGCGCACTACGGGGGAGGTGCCGCGCACGATGGCCTCGCACAGCTTGATCTTCTGGACGAATTTGGGACCGATATCGAGATGCAACAGCGGCAGGAACCAGCGATAGATTTCCATCGCCTCGCTGATCCGCCCCGCCTGCACGAGCTTGTAGATGGCCACCGTCTCTTCGGGAAAGGCCACGACGAGCCCGGCGATCCAACCCACGCAGCCCAAGACCAGGCTTTCGAGCGCAAGATCGTCGACCCCGGTCAACAGCTGATAACGATCGTCGAGCAGGCGGATGACGTCGTTGATGCGGCGCACATCGCCGGTCGATTCCTTGATGGCGACGAATTTGGGCTCGTCGGCCATCTGCGCAAAGGCGCTGGGGGAAAGATCGATGCCGTAGGCGACAGGGTTGTTGTAGACGATGATCGGGAGCCCCGAGGCCGCCGCCACAGCGCGGAAATGGGTGATGGTTTCGCGCTCGTCGGACAAGTAGCGCATGGCCGGCAACACCATCAGGCCCTGGGCGCCCGCCTGCTCAGCCTTGGCCGCCAGGGCCGCGCCGGCCCGGGTCGAGTCCTCAGCGATGGTCAGGATGATCGGGCAGCGCCCGGCAGCCTCGGCCACGGCGGCATCGAGGATTGCGAGCTTCTCCTCGGCAACTAGGCTGCTGGCTTCGCCCAGCGAACCGCAGACGATCACCGCATCCACGCCAGCCGCGATCTGAAAGGCCACATCGGCCCGCACCGCATTGAAATCGACCTCTTGATCGGAGGTCATCTTGGTGGTCAATGCCGGCAGGACGCCGCGAAAATCGGCCTTTTGCATCTATGCTTCCTTGCTTTTAGGCGCCGCCAGACGCCGGTGCGTGGCAGCGATCTTAGCAGTTCGGCGGCGTTTGGGCAGACGTTTCGGCAAGGATCGCGGCTAGGCTGGCCAGCGCATATGCGGGTCGCAGCATCAGGGCTGTAGCCACCCGTTCGGGTGTGAAATAGTCCGGCTCGTGCAGCATGTTGAACACCGAGCGCACCGCGCCTTCAATGACGATGGGCACGTTGAGCACAGACCCCAATCCGAGCGAACCGATCAGGGCATGATCGGGAAACACCACGGCCAGTTCGGCAAGACTGTTGCCGACGAAGGGCACCTGCTTGTCGATGATGGCCTCGGACCAAGGGCCGACCGAGAGCGGTTTTTCACCCGAGACCGGATAGGCGGCGGCGTTGTCGGTGAAGATGCGCCGCTGCAGCTGGGTGGCCGGATCATAGACCATGACGGTGAAAAGCCGCGCGCCCACCAGGCGCACGGTCACGTCCCGGCACAGGGCCAACGCCGAAGCGCCACCATCGGGCTGCGCGGTGGCGGCCAGCATTTGCGCCCAATCGTGCTGCGTCATCACCCTGCCCTCGCCATTGCAGTAGCCCCAGAGCGCCAGCCATAGCATAACGGCTGCATGGGGCAGCGCATTCGCTGACGAAAACCGAGGAGCAGCCATGGCCAGCGCGATCACGCTCAGCATCGCACAATGCCAGGACCTGGCACACCAAGCCCTCACGCTGGCCGGTATGTCCGACGCGCAGGCCCGCGCCATTGCGCGCTCCCTGACCGCCGCCGAGGCCGACGATTGCCGCTCGCATGGGCTCTATCGACTGCCCGCCACGCTCAAGACGGTGTTGAGCGGCCAGGTGAACCTCGTCGGTGAGCCCAAGGCCGCCCAAACCGCGCCTGGGATCGTGACGGTAGACGCCGCCTGCACCTTCGCGCCCCTGGCTCTGGCACTCGGACTGCCGCTACTGGACCAGGCGGCGCGGGAACAAGGCATCGCCGCGCTGGTCATTCGCAACACCTTTCATTTTTCGGCGCTTTGGGCCGAGGTTGAGCCCTTGGCGCGGCAGGGCCTGGCAGCCTTGGCGATGACGCCCAGCCATGCCTGGGTGGCGCCTTTCGGCGGCACGCAGCGACTGTTCGGCACCAATCCCATGGCATTTGCTTTTCCCCGACGCGGGCCGCACCCCTATGTATTCGATTTTGCCACCAGCGCTGCCGCGCGCGGCGAAATCGATCTGCATCGACGGGCGGGAAAGCAGGTGCCGGAAGGCTGGGGCTTTGACACTGCCGGACAGCCGACCACTGACCCCGCCGCCATTCTGGCTGGCGCCATGGCGACCTTTGGCGGACATAAAGGCTCGGCGCTGGCCACTATGGTGGAACTGCTGGCCGGGGCGCTGATCGGTGACCTGCTCAGCACCGAATCGATTGCTCATGCCCAGGGCAATGAGCTGGCCCCCTTTCATGGCGAGCTGATCATCGCCATGGACCCAGCGCGCTTCCTTGGCGGGGGCGAGACACATCTGGATAAGGCAGAGGCTTTGCTGGCCGGTCTGAGCGCGCAGGGCGCCCGCCTGCCCTCCGAACGGCGCTATGCCGCCCGCGCGCGCACTGCCAACGAGGGTGTCGCGATCCCGATTACCATCCTGCGCGACATCGGAGCCATCGTGCCGACACTGGACCTGCCAGTGCATGTGCGAGACCCGGCCTGAGGCTTGCCGCCGGTTAAAACGAACCGGGACGGCGGCGATGCGTTTCCCTGTCTCAGTCAGGAGTTTCCAACCATGGCATCCCACCAGACAAAGGCCCAGAAGCAGACCGTTGAACGCGTAATGCACGAGTTCAAGGAGGGCGAGTTGCGCACCGGCGGCGACGGCGCGAAAGTCAAATCGCACAAACAGGCCGTGGCGATCGCGCTTAGCGAAGCGGGCGCCTCCAACCAGCAGTCCGAACCTGAAAATCGTCATCACCTCAACCGCTCCAAGGCCAAGGAGCGCAAGGGCGACACGGCTCAAGCCGATAAGGAAGGCAAGCTGGCGCAGGATCGCACCTTGCACAAGGCCACCGCCGGGAGCTCGGGAAAGACCAAGGCTGCACTTTACCAAGAAGCCAGGCAGCAAGACATCGCCGGACGCTCCAAGATGAGCAAGGCGCAGCTGGAGCGCGCTCTGGCACACTGATCCTGCCCGTACCCCCTTATGGCCGAGAAGTGGAGCAACCGGGCTTGCGGTCCGCTTGCATGACGTTACAGTCTGGCGCCGATCAACAGCTGGACCCGCCATGCCCTGCACCATGCTCTCTCCCGTTCGCCCCTCAACCATCTCGGGTGGGTCGGCACGATGAGCAATCACGACAGCCTAGATGCTCTGGACACCCCGGTGGTCCTGGTCGACCTGGAGAAAGCCGAGCGCAATCTCAAGCGCGCGCAGGATTATGCCGACCAGCACGGCATGCGTTTGCGGCCACATATCAAGACGCACAAGCTGCCCTATTTCGCCAAGCAGCAGTTGGCGCTGGGCGCCATCGGCATCACCTGCCAGAAGCTGGGTGAGGCCGAAGTGATGGCCGATGCGGGCATCACCGATATCTTCCTGCCCTACAACATCCTGGGTGCTGCCAAGCTGGCGCGGCTGCGCAGGCTGAACGATCGCCTTACCCTGGCTGTCACGGCAGACAGCGCCACGACGATCGAAGGCTATAGCGATGCCTTCAAAACCGCTGACAAGCTCCTGACCGTGCTGGTTGAATGCGACACCGGCGCCGGTCGCTGCGGCGTGCAGAGCCAAGATGAGTTGATGGCTCTGGCCCGCCAAATTGACCAGAGCCCTGGCTTGGTCTTTGGTGGGCTGATGACCTATCCGCCCCGCGGTTCTGTGGAGCGCACCAACGTCTTCCTCACCCAAGCGCGCGACCGACTGACAGCGGCCGGCCTGCCGCCCGCCGTCATTTCCAATGGCGGCTCACCCGATCTTTATGCCAGCCACGGCGTGACCATCGCCACCGAACACCGGCCCGGAACTTATATTTATATGGACCGAATGCAGGTGGCCTTCGGCGTTGCCGAACTGGACGACTGCGCCCTGAGCGTGCTGGCCACCGTCGTCAGCCGCCCCACGCCGGACCGTGCCATTCTCGACACCGGGTCAAAATCGCTGGCCGCAGATCTGGCGCCCGTTCCCGGACACGGGCATATCCTGGGCTATCCCGATGCGGTGATCACGCAGCTCAGCGAAGAGCATGCAACGGTCGATCTCAGCGCCTGCACCAGCAAACCCGTGGTCGGTGAGCGTGTACGCGTCATCCCCAATCATGCCTGCGTGGTCACCAATCTCTTTGACGAGATCGTGCTGCTCCGCGGCGGCGAAGTGGTGGACAGGCTGCCGGTCCTGGCGCGCGGCAAGCTCTCCTGAGGGCTTGCCTGTCCCCGCTCTTAACGCCAGATAAGCGCAACGCAAGCGCAACCGCCTGGTGGCCGACCTGGCCATCGGCTGGTCTCGCTCACGCTTAGTGCCTGCGCCATGTCTGGAGGCATGGCCTCCATCACCAAAGGAGCCAACCGATGAGCCAAGGCAAGGGATCGGCCCTGCGCCTGACCGGAGTAGGCAAGCGCTTTGGCGACATGGCGGCGCTGAGCGACATTTCCTTGTCGGTGGACGCGGGAGAGATCGTGTCGCTCGTGGGACGCTCCGGCTGCGGCAAGTCCACCCTGCTGCGCCTGATCAGCGGCGTGGACCTGCCCGATCACGGCAGCATCGAGCTCAATGGCTTCGAGGTCTCGGGCCCAGCCGGCTTCGTTGAACCCGAAGACCGCAATGTGGGCTTCATGTTTCAGGATTATGCACTGTTTCCGCATTTGACCGTCAGCCAGAACATTGCCTTTGGGCTCAAGAAGCTGCCCAAGGCCGAAGCAGCGGAGCGGGTGGCGACGGTCATCGGCAATATCGGGCTCGAACCCCTGGCACAGCGTTATCCCCATACCCTGTCAGGGGGCGAGCAACAGCGCGTCGCCCTGGCCCGCGCTCTGGCCCCTCGCCCGGCCCTGCTGCTGATGGATGAACCCTACTCCAACCTTGATCGTGGCTTGCGCGAAACCGTGCGCGAACAGACTACGCAGCTACTGCGCGCCATGGGCACCACGGTGATCATGGTGACGCACGATCCCGAGGAAGCCCTGGCAACCGCGGACCGTATCGTGCTGATGCGGGCTGGCCGCGTCGTGCAGGTGGGCGACGCCGACGATCTCTACGATCGACCACGCTCACGCTATGCCGCCGAGTTCTTCTCCATCTTCAATAGACTCCCCGGCACGGTTAAGCCGCAAGGGCTGGAGACCGGGCTTGGCCTGCTGCCCATCCGCTCCGCCCTGCCCGAGGGAACGGCGGTCACCGTCTATATCCGCCCCACAGCGATCACGCTGGGTCAGGTGGGGCTGCCCGCTCGGGTGATGTCGCGCAGCCTGATGGGCGAGATCGAGCAGCTGGTGGTGGACGTCGCCGGTTTGGAAGAACCCCTGCGCATCCGCTCTACCAAACGCTCCAGTCTGGTGCCGGGCAGCACAACGAATTTGATCATAGATAATACTTCAGTTCTACACTTCGCCGCCGATAGAGCATTGATTTAGAACGCTTCTAATGTTTGCCTTCTATTGTTGACTACCAATATCAACTATGGTGAAGGTGCCCGCAACAGCCGGATGGATCGGCACGGCAGTCGGAGGCACGCATGACCAAAACCCTTTCACTACTCACCCTTTCGCTGGCCTGCGGGCTGATGGCGGGTTCGGCGCTGGCTCAGGAAGTCAACATCTACACCACCCGTGAGCCTGGCCTGATCCAGCCGCTGCTGGAGGCCTTCACCGAAAGCACCGGCGTCGCGGTCAACACCGTGTTCCTCGAACAGGGCATGACCGAGCGCCTGGAAGCAGAAGGCGATCGCTCGCCCGCCGACGTGCTGATGACTGTGGATTTCGGCAATCTCATCGACCTGGTGGATCGCGGACTGACCCAGCCGGTGCAGTCTGACGTGCTCGAGGCTGCCGTGCCCGAGCAGCTGCGCGACGCCGAAGGCAACTGGTTCGCGCTGTCCATGCGCGCCCGCGTCATCTACGCGGCCAAGGATCTCGAGCTCGAAAGCTTCAACTATGAAGACCTGGCCGATCCGGAATGGCAGGGTCGCGTCTGCATCCGTTCGGGCCAGCATCCGTATAACACGGCGCTCTTTGCCGCTTACATGACCCATCATGGCGCCGAAGACACCGAAGCTTGGCTCACCGGCGTCAAGAACAACCTTGCTCGCCCCGCAGCTGGCGGCGACCGCGATGTGGCCAAGGACATCATGGGCGGCATTTGCGACATCGGCATTGCCAACTCCTACTATGTGGGCCTGATGCGCTCGGGCGCCGGCGGCGACGAGCAGCGCGCCTGGGGCGATGCCATCAAGATCATCCTGCCCACCTTCGAGGATGGCGGCACCCAGGTAAACATCAGCGGCGCCGCCGTTGCGCGCCATGCACCCAATAAGGACCAGGCCGTCGCGCTGCTCGAGTTCCTCGTGTCGCCCGAGGCCCAGAAGATCTATGCCGAGGCCAATTTCGAGTATCCGGTCCTGGCCGGCGCCGAGATTTCGCCTCTGATCTCCGAACTGGGAGAACTCACCATCGACCCGCTGCCGCTGACCGAAGTCGTCACCAATCGCCGCGAGGCGAGCGCGCTGGTCGACAAGGTGGGCTTCGACAACTGATGTCCCTGAGGCGGTAGGGCTTTTGTGAACCAACTGGCGGCCCAGCATAGTCGGCCCAAGACCGTCCCGCGTCATGCGGGGCGGTCTTGGCACGTCATACCGCTGGCGATTGCCGCGCTGATCCTGGTGCCAGTGGTGGCGTTGGCCTTCCAGGCTTCGAATGGCTCGGCGGGGCTTTGGGGCCACCTGATTCAATATGTGCTGCCCCAGGCCATGGGCGATACCCTGATGGTGCTTGCCGGGGTGGGCGTGCTGGTTACGGTGCTGGGCACCGGCACGGCCTGGCTCGTCACCGCGTACGATTTTCCCGGCCGCAAACTACTGCAATGGGCCCTGCTGCTGCCGCTGGCGGTGCCCACCTACATCATCGCCTATGCCTATCTGGACCTGCTGCACCCGCTGGGGCCAGTGCAAGGCGCCATTCGGGCCGTGTTCGGGCTTGGCTCGCCGCGAGATTTCCGCCTGCCCGATATCCGCTCCATGGCCGGCTGCATCCTGCTCTTGGGCTTCGTGCTCTACCCCTATGTCTACATGACTGCGCGGGCCATGTTCCTCACCCAGGCGGCCAATGTGCTCGACGTGTCGCGCAGCCTGGGCACCGGGCGGCGCGCCCTGTTTTGGCGGGTGGTGGTGCCCATGGCGCGACCCGCCATTGCCGTGGGCGTTTCGCTGGCGCTGATGGAGGCGCTCAACGACATCGGCGCCAGTCAGTTCCTGGGCGTTCGCACGCTGACCGTCTCGATCTATAGCACCTGGCTCACCCGCTACGACCTGGCCGGCGCCTCCCAGATCGCCTTGGTCATGCTGATTTTCATCATCGCACTGGTCAATCTCGAGAGGCACGGCCGCCGCCAGCAGCGCTTTACCGCCAGCGTGCAGCGCGCGCGCCTGATGGTGCCACGTGCTGTACCGGGATTGGCCGGCTGGGGTCTGCTGGCCCTTGGCCTGGTGCCCGTGCTTTTGGGCTTTGTCTTCCCGGCCCTGCATCTGGCCGTGCAGGCCTATCAGCGCGTCGCGCTGCGCGGCCTCAGTCCGCGCATTCTGGCCGAAGCCGGCAATACGGTGCTTTTGGCAGCCATTGCCTGCGTCGTGGTGCTCGGTTGTGGCTTGGCGATTGCCTACAGTGCCCGCTTTTCGGGCCGGCGCACCGTGGCCCTCGCCTCCAGAATCAGCGTGATCGGCTACGCCCTGCCCGGCACCGTCGTGGCCATCGGCATTTTGATTCCAGTCGCCGGGCTCGACAGGTTTTTGGGGGGCATGGCCGAGGCGATGTTCGGCTATTCGGGCGGGCTGCTGATTCTAGGCTCGGGCGCTGCCCTCATTTACGCCTACACCACACGCTTTTTGGCTGTCTCCACCGGCGGCATCGAGGCCGGTCTAACCCGTATTGCGCCTAGCCTCGATCACGCCGCGCGCTCCCTGGGCCAGAGCCAAGGCGGCGCCTTCCGGCGCATTCACCTGCCGCTCTCGCGCCCTGCACTGGTGGCCGCTGCTCTGCTGGTCTTTGTCGACTGCGTCAAAGAGCTGCCCGCAACCCTGTTGCTGCGGCCGCTCAATTTCGAAACACTCTCGACTCACCTCTATGGCGAAGCGGTGCGCGGCACCTACGAGGAAGCCTCCGTGGTCGCCCTGATCATTGTCGCCATCGGCATCCTGCCGGTGATTTTCCTGGCCGACCGCCGCGCCGACCATGCCCGGGCTCAAAAGGCCTGAGCGGCGCGCTGCACTCTCCCCATCTTCTTTTCCCCAATTGACGCTTCCCGCTTGATTTACCGCGCCATCTAGGGTTTAAGCGGCGCCGGAGAGGTGGCCGAGTGGTCGAAGGCACGCCCCTGCTAAGGGCGCAGGCGGTCAAAAACTGTCTCGAGGGTTCGAATCCCTTCCTCTCCGCCACTACCCCGAGAGCTCTCGTCAATTTGGTGATTGAGCCGCACGGATGTGGAGAGCTCCATGCCCGCGAACCTCTCATTGTTCCACCGCGTTGCCTCTGTCAGGAGGCGACATGGTTGGAAGTTTTTCGGACGTCATTCGGCTGATCACTGTCGGCATTGAGATTGCCGGAGTGCTGGTGGTGGTGGTTGGGATCACTATTGCCGCTTATGATTATCTGCGGCGGCGGCATGATCTGGATGCGTATCAGAAGCTGCGCTCGACCTTGGGTCGGGCGATCTTGCTGGGGCTCGAGCTGCTGGTGGCGGCCGATATCATCAACACCGTGGCAGTAGAGCCCACTTTGGACAGTGTGCTGGTGCTGGCGGTGATCGTTGTAATCCGCACGTTCCTCAGCCTGTCGCTAGAAGTCGAGATCTCCGGGGCCTGGCCCTGGAAGCGGGCGCGGGATGGGCGCGGCGTGGCGCTGCACGGTCCCGACAAACAATGAGGCCCGGCCGAGGCCGGGCGCTCTGAGCTAAAACCGACAGATCGGCCCGCACCAGGCGAACCGATCGGGGCCGGCGGGGACTGCTATTCGTCCAACGGCACGAAGGCCAAAGCGTTGTTGTTGTTCATGGGAATGACCAACTGATTGGCGCCGGCGTCGTAGCACATGGAGGCTGCGCTGGGGATGCCGGTGGCGATCAGCTCGGCTGTACCGCCCGGAACGAGCTTGGTGACGCCGCCCTGGAGCACGCTGCTGATGTATTTGGTGCCGTCGGGCATGATGACGAGCCCGTCATTGCCCGCCTGGGCCGCCTGCTCGGTGTTAAGGAGTTCGCCATCGGGCGAGAAGGTCAGGATGGCCGCGTCGCCGATGTTGACCACCACGATATTGCCGTCGCCATCGATGCCCACGCCATTGGGACGGTTGAGCGGCGCGCCTTCCACCAGGACGCTGGCTTCGCCCTCGGGCGTCACCTTGAACAGACGGAACGTAGTAGGATCGGGCGGATTGCCGCTGCCGGTCTGAGAGGCATAGATGGTACCGTCATCGGCCACTTCGATATCGTTGAAGCCGGTGGAGGCATCCACGACGATCTCGCCGGCGGGTGCGCCGGTTTCGAGATCGAACATCCGAAGCACGGAAATGCTCGGATCGTCCTCGGCCGTGCCGCCATCGCGGTCGGCCACATAGAGCTTGCCATCGGCCACGTCGCTGCCGAAAGGTTGGTTGAGCACCAAGCCATTGCGGTTCACCCCGATCCAGCGCGAGGTGTGCACCGAGCCATCGTGATTGATCAAGGAAACGAAGCCGTCATTGGGCACTTCGTTCTGGTTCACGCCGCGATTGACCGCCAGGATCAGGTCGCGTGTTTCGTCGTAGACGCAGCTTTCGGCGCTGACGATTGCGCCATAAACCTTGACGTTTTCAGACATCGGGACGGGGGTTCCGTCCACCACGGTGCCCAATGGCTGCCCAGCCGCAAACGGCTGGTCCTGGGGCGCTGCGGCTTGCTGGGCGTAGCCGGCAGTCGTCAGCCCCACCAGGGCTACTGCCGATAGACATGTCAGCATTCTCATCAAAACGTCTCCTCCATTGAAAATCGACGGCACTGCTCTTTACTTGCAAGGGGCCCCGTCGGAACCGCTTGCACATGAGCAGGTCAGGCTAGCACCTTACTCCAATTATCAAATCTCAAAACTAGACTAAGGCAGGACGTCCGCTCGGCCTGTTGGCCACATTTTGACCGTGCTGCCATGCCCGGCGCTGGTCGGCCCGACCCGCGCGCCCATCTGAGGTTTGATCGTTTCAACTGTCCTGCAGGAAATCGCCGCGGCGTGGCGAAAGCAAGGCAGACTTAAAGATGGCGGGAGGAACGAGGGTCCTCCCGCTGCATGGATTGTCAGCGCGCGCGCTGATTGAACAAGACCGACTGCGCGTCCTTGTCCTCGGCCAGGCTCAACCGCGACCCGCTTTCGAGGTCGACTGCGACACCGCGCTTGACAGCCTCTCGGGCCATCACGCGTTCGCGCCATGCAGCAAAATGGGGAAATTCAGCGATGTCGATCCCCTGCCGCTCATACCCGTTCGACCAGTCGATGATGGCGATGTCGGCAATGGAATAGTCACCCGCGACGTACTCCTTGTCCTTGAGCTGCTTGTCGAGCACCCCATAGAGCCGGTGCGTCTCGTCACGATAGCGCTTGATGGCGTACTCGATCTTTTCGGGAGCATAGATCGCGAAATGGTGGTTTTGGCCCAGCATGGGTCCAAAGCCGCCCACCTGCCAGAACAGCCACTCATCTACCTTGGCCCGCGCGCGCGGCTCGCTGGGGTACAACTTGCCGAATTTTTCGGCCAGATATTTCAGGATGGCGCCGGACTCAAACAGCGCAATGGGCTCACCGCCCGGCCCTTCGGGATCCACGATGGCCGGAATTTTGTTGTTGGGCGAAATGGCCAGGAACTCGGGAGTGAACTGATCGCCCTTGCCGATGTGAATGATATGGACCGTATAGGGGACGCCCAGCTCCTCGAGCATGATCGAGACCTTCTTCCCGTTGGGCGTGGGGAAATAGTAGAGATCGATAGGCTGTTGCTGCGTGGTCATGGGCTTCCAATCGAGCATGGCGGAGGAATGGGAGCGCACGCAGGCGTACGCTCCCGTGGGAGTCCAGCACTATCGGCATTTGCCGATGGAAGGCAAGCCGCCCGACATGCAGGTCAGATCTTTCTGACGCGCATATGAGGCTGACCGTTGCTGGTCTGATCAGGCGACACCCCGTGCACGTCCACCGTTGCCGTTACGCGCTGGCGGAACGAAGAAAACAGCGTCGACGTCACGACGTCCACGGGCTGATCGAACTTCACCGTCACCTTGAAGTGCCGCATGTCGGGCAGAATCGAGAGCCCCAGGACCAGACCCCTGAAGGACTGGCCGAGATAGGTGCCCGCAACCCGATCGCCGACCTGCACGGGCGTGCGCACGCGATCGGGCAGCATGGCGGCAGCCGTGTTCCAATCGCGGTAGCCGTGAGCCTTTGCGACGGCTTCCAGAGCGGCTGATTGGGAGAGTTGCTCACCCCTTTCGGTCGCGGCCTGGCGCATGGCGCGGGCCTCGGATTTGAGAACCGATGCGGTGGGAATATCCAGAGAAAAAGCCATCATGGCCTCCTGTCACGTAATCCGATGCGCTGACCATGGGGCTCGCATTGCCATGAGGCGCCTCGGGTGAAGGGGCGTTCATGATCTAAAAACTGCGCAAGGGCAGGTTGGACTTCACCTTGGGTTTCCCCGCGAGCGGCAGGCGCCAACGACCTAGCCGATATGTGTGCGCGAGCGCCCAAATTGTCAATGGCCACACCATGGCTGGACAAATCCGTGATCAAGGCTAGGTTGCGCGCTTCGTTCTGGGGGCAATCGTGACCGAACTTCTGCTGCTATTCGCCGGGCTCTTGGGCGGCGCCATCAACTCTCTTGCCGGCGGGGGCTCGTTCGTCGTCTTTCCAGCGCTCCTTCTGGCCGGCGTGCCGCCGGTGCTGGCCAATGCGTCCAACACCTATGCGGCCCTGCCCGGCTATGTCAGCGGCGCTGTGGGCTACTGGAAGGACATTTCGAGCCAGCGCGACAAGCTGGTGCTCTATTCGATCATCTCGCTGGTGGGCGGCTATCTGGGCGCCGAGCTGCTGCTGCGAGTCTCCAACGAACAGTTCGCCCAGAGCGTGCCGTGGCTGATGCTATTTGCCGTGGTGCTGTTTGCCCTGGGCGGGCGCATCAATGCGCTGGTCTCGCGCCTGGGCAGCGGCAGCACCGGCATGAAAGCCGCGGGCGGCGTGGCGCTTTTGGCGCTGCTGCTGCTGATCTGCGTTTATGGCGGGTTCTTCAATGCCGGCTTGGGCATTTTGCTGCTGGCATTTCTGGCATTGGCAGGCCTGGGCAGTATCCACGCCATGAACGGCCTGAAGCTCTGGATCTCAGCCATCGTTGCCGCCGTGGCTGTGGTGCGCTTTGCCGTGCAGGGCTCGATCGCCTGGTATGAGGGATCGATTGCCCTGGTTGGCGTAACGGCGGGCGCCTATATCGCCGCCCGCCTCGCGCACAAGATCCCCGCCGCCTGGATCCGCAATGGCGTGATCATCTATGGCGCGGGGCTGACGGCGTATTTCTTCTGGTCGACCTACGCGGCCTAAGCCGAAGGGCGGATCCATACAGCGCAGTCATGAAATGCGGCACCGCCGAAGGGCGGTGCCGGATCGGACCCGATGAGGGTATTGATACCGCGCCCGCCCCGATGGTCGGCATTCTTGTGAATGCTCTCGGCGATCAGCACGCCGCGCTGAATGCCCTCGAAGAGATTTGCGGTGAGCTCCACCGTGCCGCGCTGATTGCCCAGCGTTACGGCAGCGCCTTCGGCAATACCCAGCTCGGCAGCGTCCTCGGGATGGATGAAAACGCTGGGTACCGGATGGCGCTTGCGGCTGCCGGGGGTCTCGGTGAAGGTGGAGTTAAGAAAGGCGCGCGCCGGGCTGGTGGCTAGGCGGAAGGGATGCTCGACCGAAGTCTTTTCGTTGACGTCGAAATGGTCGGCAAATTTGGGCATGCGGGCGGGGTCGATCACCCATTGCAAAGAGCGCTTGAGCCGGGTGGCTTCCCAATCGGGTTGGAAGCGAAACTTGCCGTCGGGCCATGCGAAGCCTTGGGCAAAGCGCGAAGCGTCTTCGGGCAGCGCGCGGCTGATGAAGCCGGTCGCGGCAATCTCGTCCAGCTCGCCATAATTCGAGCGCCGGAAGGTTTCGGCCACCATGTCGCGGTCGCTCATGCCCAGGCTGACATGCTCCACGCCAAAACGGCGGCATAGCTCGTTGACCAGCTCGAAATTGGAGCGCGCCTCGCCCGGCGCCGGCACCAGGGCCGGTCCGTAAAGCACGCGGTTGTGGCCGCTGCGGGTGTAGTAGTCGTTGTGCTCCAGAAACATGGTGGCGGGCAGCACGATGTCGGCCATCATGGCCGTCTCGGTCATGAACTGCTCATGCACCACGGTAAACAGGTCCTCGCGCGCAAAGCCCTGGCGCGTCAGCGTCTGGTCGGGAGCCACCGACATGGGGTTGGTGTTCTGGATGAACAGGGCCTTGACCGGCCCGCCGTGCTTGAGTGCCTGCGCATCGCCCGTCAGCACCGGGCCAATCTCGGACATGTCGAGCAGCCGCGCCTCGTTGTCGCCCAGATCCTTGCCGGTGATGATGGACTTATCGAGCGCCCAGGCACCGCTATTGGAATGAAAGGCCCCGCCCCCCAAATGGCGCCAGGCCCCGGTCATGGCCGGAATGCACAGCGCCGCATGCATGTTGGTGGCGCCGTTGCGCTGACGGGTGAAGCCATAGCCCAGGCGGAAGTAGCTCGCCTTGCGCTCGCCCACCAGATGCGCGAAGGCTTCGATCTCGGTGACGCTCAAGCCGGTTATCGCGGCAGCCCATTGCGGCGTGCGCTGGGCTAGATGGGCGGCAAATTCGGGACTGAAATCGGTGTGGCTGGCCAGAAATGCGGTGTCGGCCAATCCGTCGCGCAACAACACGTTCATCACGGCGCAGGCCAAGGCGCCATCGCTGCCGGGGCGGATGATCAGCCCCATATCCGCCTGCTGCATGGTGGCGGTGCGGTAGATGTCCACCACCACCAGCGTGGCGCCGCGCTCCTTGCGGGCGCGTATGGCGTGGGTCATCACATTGACCTGAGTGTGCACCGGATTGGTGCCCCAGATCACCACGCAATCGCTTTGGGCCATCTGCTCGGGGTTGGGTCCCACCAACCAGCCGGTGCCCGCGATATAGCCTGGCCAGGACGTGCCGATGCAGATGGTTTCGTACTGGCGAGAGTAGCGCTTGCCGGTGCGCAGTCTCTCGATGCCGTCCCGGTGCACATGCCCCATGGTGCCGGCATAAAAATAGGGCCAGATGGCTTCGGGTCCGAACTCGGCCTCCACGGCATTGAAGCGCGTGACGATCTCATCGAGCGCTTCGTCCCAGCTGATGGGCGCAAAATTGCCAGAGCCTTTCGGCCCGGTGCGCCGCAGCGGCTGGGTCAGTCGTTCAGGATGATGAATACGCTCTGCATAGCGGGCCACCTTCTCGCAGATCACCCCGGCCGTATAAGGATCGTCCTTGGCGCCGCGCACGCGGCCGATAGTGGTGCCATCGACAATCTCGACGTCCAGCGCGCAGGTGGACGGGCAATCGTGCGGACAGACGGAACGGGCGATCCGGATGGGAGCGGCTTGGTTCATGGTTCAGGCAGATCCTAGAGCGTTTCCAGCGTAAGGTTCAGGTGTGCGGCCAGCGGCCTCATGAGCCCAGATAATCGAGCGGCAGGCTCAGGCGCCAGCGCAGCCCTTGCGGATGCCAATGGGCATCGATGCTGCCGCCCAGCGCGGTGACGCTGGTGCTCAAAAGCAGAGAACCGAAGCCCTTGGCCTGCGGCGCCCCCAAAACCACCGGGCCCCCGGTTTCGCGCCAGAACAGAGTGCAGGTGTTATCCGTGACGGTCACGTCCAGATGCACATAGCCCCCGGCAGCCGAGAGCGAGCCGTGCTTGATGGCGTTGGTCACCTGCTCGTGCAGGATTAGCGCCAGAGTAGTCGCGGCTTTGGCGCCCAGCGGCGCGTCATCGCCCCCAATGATCAGGCTGGGATCGGCAGGATCCTGATAGGGCGCAAACAGCACGTCGATGAGCTGGCGCAACGTTCCCTCGCCCACCCCGCCTTCCTGAGCCGGGCGGATCACTTCATAGGCGCCAGCCATCGAGCCGATACGCTCGCGCAGCTGCCGCATTGCCGGGGCGGCACCGGGATTGGCGCGGGCCGACACCGAAATCAGCCCCTGCACGACCGAGAAGATGTTCTTGATGCGGTGCGTCAGTTCGCGATTGAGCAATGTGAGTTGCTGCTCGAGCTCTCGGCTTTCGGTGACGTCGGTATTGACGCCCACCATGCCCAGAAAACTCCCATCGGCAGCAAAGCGCGGCTGCGCATCGGTGCGCAGCACGCGGAACACACCGTCGGCGCGCAAGTAGCGCGCTTCGCAGCTGAACGGCTCCTGCTTTTCCATTCCTGCGGCAAAGGGTGCGGCCAGCTTGTCCAGGTCATCCGGATGCACCGTCTGGTTCCAGCTAAAGCCGGAAAGATCGCCGTGACCCACGCCCCAGAACTCGCGCTGCGCCCTGTTGAGAAACACGCAGCGGCCGAGATGATCGCCCATCCACAACAATCCGGGGGCGCCGTCCACCACCTGCCGAAAGGCATCGGACTGGATCGGCTCTGGCGACAGCGTCTGGGTCATTACGCCCTCCGGACGGGGAAGCGTTGGCTCGCTTCTTGCTATTTGCTCATAGCCCTCCGAGAACCAAAAGGAAACGCCCATGGTTGACGCTCACACCTTGGTGCTGGCCCTCGCCTTTCTGCATGCGGCGCAGTGCCGACATCATGGAGAAACACCAAGGGGTCGCCGGCTAACTCTGCCAGGGCAAAGGCGCACCACGTCGCGCACCCGCATGAGCCTGGCCATCCCGTGCCCCACGGGCCCTCGCCGTTGCAGGCTTTGCTGGCGCAACCAACCGTCCACTTGTTCCAAAATGCCAAAAGGCACGATGCAAGTGCGTCCTTGGAAACGTCGGCACGCGCCACCCCTGCCCTTCATTGATGCTCACTTACGGACTGTAGTTTAGGCCCAGAGATGAAATGGCCATTTTCGATGCGCCCGCGTCAACTTTCGGACGGCGTGGGGGTCCGTTCCACCGCATGGCCGACGAGCCGTTCGCTGATGGCCCAGAGTTTTTCCGCCATAGCCTGATCATAGGCCAGAGCATTGGCTTTGGCTGGCTTGTCCTTGGCGAAATAGACGCCCGAAATGCCGGCCAAAGCGGGATCGGTGACCAGCCGGCTGACCTTTCGCGCCGCCTTTTCGGGGCTGTCCATAAACGCTCCACCGACGGCATTGATCGCAAGCCGGGCAAGACCCCCCGTCTGCCTGAAAAGAGCCGTACGTACCAGGCCGGGCGCAAGGCAATTGGCCGTGACGCCGCTACCAGCCAGGCGCCGCGCCAGCTCGAAGGTAAACAACACATTGGCCAGTTTGGATTCTCCGTAGGCCCGGAAGCCATCATAACGGCGATTGCGGTTGAGGTCCGCCAGATCGATGGGTATTTGCAAGCTCGAAGCCGTGATCACCACCCGGCCCTGACCGTGAGCTGTGAGCCCAGGCAGCAGGCAACCGGTCAGCAGGAACGGCGCCAGGTGATTGACCGCCAGGGTCATCTCTATGCCTTCGGGCGAGAGCCTGCGTCGACTGAAGTGGGCGCCGGCGACCGAGACGAAGGCCGCGATGCGCTCATGACGCTCGGAGATATAGCGCCCCAGCTCTCGCACTTGGCCCAGCGAGGCCAGATCGGCGGTCAACATCTGCACACCCTGATTGCCGGTTTCGCGCACGATCTGGGCATGGGCATTGCGACCCTTGCGCCCTTCGCGCACGATCATCACCAAAGGCAGGCCAGCTGCGGCCAGCTCGAAAGCGACGGCCTTGCCGATGCCGGAACTGGCACCAGTGAGGACGATGGGGGCGGTGTGCATGGCGTTATGGCGTCTCCCGGCCTGGCGGCGCTATCGGGCACCGGCGCGTCTTGCTAAAGCCCAACCGTGACCAAAGCGGGTTCGAACCCGTCACGGCTGCGTGCGTTGAAGGTGTCACCGCCGAGGCGGCGGCAGGTTGGCAATTAGGATTTGAGCAAGATGGGCCCGACCGAAGACGATGTACCGCCTAGCGGATTTGCCCGGCTACGCGAGCGGCTGCGCTTGCTCTATCACGGCCATTCGAGAGGCGCGGTGCGGTTCCAGTTCGCGGTGCTTCTGGTGGATCTGGCCATCATCAGCTTCTTTGTGGCCTCGCCCGTGCTGCGCGAGCGTCCGAGTTTCATTGTCATCGATCTCTCAATCGCCGCCCTCGTGGCGGTAGACATCACGGCGCGCGCCTTGGCCTCTACCGATGTCAAACGCTGGCTGCGTCAGCCTACCGTGATCGTGGATCTATTGATCCTGGCTACGCTGCTGATGCCAGCGTGGCTGGCCAATTTCGGCTTTCTGCGGGTGCTGCGGCTCTGGACGTTGTCCATGAGTGGCTTTTTGTGGCGTCCCCTGGTCAAGCGCGGGCTCGAGCAGTGGCGCGAGGTCGGCCAGTCGGTGGTGAACCTCCTGACCTTCCTGTTCGTGGTTACCGGCTTCATCTTCACCTTCTTTGCCAGCTCAGGTTCCGGCATCGAAGGCTATGTCGATGCGCTCTACTTCACCGTCACCACCATCACCACCACCGGTTTCGGCGACATCACCTTGCCCGGTACCGCAGGCAAGCTCGTATCGATTTTGGTGATGATCATCGGGATCTCGCTGTTCGTGCGGCTGGCCCAGGCCATTTTCCGTCCCTACAAAGTGATCCATCCTTGCCCCAAATGCGGGCTCAAGCGGCATGATCCCGATGCGGTGCACTGCAAGGCCTGCGGCAATCTCATCAACATTCCCAATGATGGCTGAGGGCGCCAGCCAGGCGCCCCGCAACGCAGTCACTTAGCCACGTGCATAGGCGGGTGCCCCTGTCACAGCGGCGGCGGCGTTTTCCTCAGCCTCGATTTCGGCACGCGGTTCTTTGCGCAGCGTGGTGGCCAGCGGCACTTCCTTGAGCAGCCAGGTCAGGAGGAAGGCGAGAACCGAGGCCCCGGCAGCCACGAAGAACACCGGATGCAGCGCGCGAGCGAATGCCTCCAGAATCATCTGGTGAGCGGCGGGCGGCAAGGCAGCCAGCGCCTGGCTGTTGAACGCGGCACTGGTGCCGCCCTCAGGCATGGCTCCGCCAAGTTCGGCAACCAGACGGGCCGAAAAGATGGCTCCGAACACCGACACCCCGATCGAGCCACCGATCTGGCGGAACAAGGTCGTGCCGGCGGTGGCCACGCCCAGAAGGTTCTGTGGCACCGCATTTTGCGTCGCGGTGATGGCCACGGTGTTGATCGGCCCCAAGCCGACACCGAAGATGAACATATAGAGCCCGATCACCAGGCTATCGGTATCGAGCTGCATGGTGCCCAGCAGCGCCAATCCAACCACCATCATGGCCGTGCCGAAGATGGGCAGCGCCTTGTAGTGGCCGGTGCGGCTCATGAACTGGCCGGAAAGGATCGAGGCGCCAAACATGCCCACCATCATGGGCAGCAACTGCATACCCGAAGCCGACGGGCTGATGCCCTTGGCGGTCTGCAGGAACAGCGGCAGGAAGGTGGTGGAGCCGAACATGGCCAGGCCCACGATGAACAGCACCCCGATCGACACCAGGAAGGTGCGGTTGGCAAACAGCTGCAGCGGCAGCATGGGTTCGGGCGCCCTTGCTTCCACCACGATGAAGGCAACGAGAAACACGGCCGACATCACCATCAAAGTCACAATCGGCAGCGAGGTCCAGGGGAAGGTATTGCCACCCAGGCTGGTGAACAGCACCACCGAGGACAGCGTGCCCGTCAGCAGCACGGCGCCGAGATAGTCGATCTTGTGCGACTGGCGCTCCGGCTTTTGCCGGAAGGCCAGCGCAATGACGCTGAGGGCCAAAACGCCGATGGGCAGATTGGCGAAAAAGATCCAGTGCCAGCTCAGATGCTCCACGAAGAACCCGCCGAGAAGCGGCCCAACTATGGTAGCGACACCGAAGACCGAGCCAAACAGGCCTTGCACCTTGCCGCGCTGGCGCGGGGGAATGACGTCGGCGACCACCGTCATGGCGACCACCATCAGGCCGCCACCGCCCAGCCCCTGCACCGCGCGGGCGATGATCAGGAAGGTCATGCTGGTGGCCAGGCCCGAAAGCACGGCACCGCCCAGAAAGATGAGGATTGCGGCCTGCAACACGATCTTGCGGCCATAGAGGTCGCCCAGCTTGCCGTAGATCGGCGCGACCACGGTTGAGGACAGCAGATACGCCGTCACCACCCAGGTGAGATGATCGAGACCGCCAAGCTCGCCCACTATGGTGGGCAAAGCGGTGCTGACGATAGTCTGGCCGAGCGAGGCCAGCAGCAGAACCGCCGCAACCGCGCCGATGATGAGATTGGTGCTCTGCCTGGTTTCGGGTTCAGGCGCTAAAGCAGGCATGAAAAACGTCCCTGGAGATGTCGGCGGGCTCGACCGTGGCCGATGACACGCCTTAAAAGCTATCTGGATGAAAGCCGGGGGCAGCTTGCACTTGCGGCCGGCACTTGCCACATGATATCTGCCCTCAACAATTGCATGTCAAGAGCATGTAAATGGTATTGGCAGCTAACGGGACAGGATTGATACGGTTCCATGAATGACGAACGCGATATCGATATGATTGCTGCCCTGGCGCATGCCGGCATCGGCAAGGACGCCATCGAGGCGGTGATGGCCATCGATGCCATGATGCAGCAATGGCGTCGCCGCGCCGCCAAGCGCGAACTGGGCAAGCGTGCGCTGATCGATCTCGATATCGGTCTGGACCTGGCGCAGCTTGACGTGCTGACGGCCATCGAAGCGCCTCGCAACGAGTTCGGTGAAACCGGCAGCGACGAAACCATGGTAGCGACCGTGGCCGAGCGGCTGGGCATCGATCCCTCGCGGGCCAGCCGGCTAGCCTCGGAAATGGTGGAAGCAGGCTATGCCATCCGCTCCGTTTCCCAGGCCGATGCGCGGCGCACCATCATCGCGCTGACCGATTCGGGTCGGGCGGTGGTGGATGCGGTACGGACTTACAAGTTCCTGCTCATGGGCGACTTCATGTCCAACTGGAGCAGCGAGGATTTGAGCCGTTTTGTGCCGCTCTTGCAGCGCTTCAGCGTCTGGACCGAGGAGAGCGAGCAGCGCAAATCGCGGTTCGAGGCGGAAATTGGCGGCCTGGCCGCCCGGATTGCTGCCGAGCGCAAGGCGCTCGAGCTCAAAAAGCAGGCCTGAGAGTGCTTTGCCGCGCTGGCTTTAGCCGGCGCACACGCGCTAGAATGGGGCAAGGACCAGTCCATTTGCGGCGGGCATGACCGAAATCTTCTTTTATCATCTGGAGCGCCAGCCGCTCGATCGCGTGCTGCCGACGCTGCTCGAAAAGTCGATCGAGCGCGGCTGGCGGGCAGCGGTCGAAGTGGGCGCGGCCGACCAGCTCAAGACGCTCGACGACCTGCTCTGGACCTATCGGGACGACAGCTTTCTGCCCCATGGCCTGGCGGGGAACGAAGACGACGCGCTCCAGCCGGTGCTGATCACCGATGGCCCTGGCAACGCCAACAATGCCCAGGTGCGGTTCTTCGTGGGCGGCGCCCTGCCCCGTGCCGACACCGGCTATGACCGGCTCGTGTTCATGTTCGACGGGCATGATCCCGATCGCCTGCAGGCGGCACGCGGCGCCTGGCGGGCGCTGGCGGCCGGCAATGCCGTAACCTATTGGCAGCAATCGCCCGAAGGCGGCTGGATCAAAAAGGCCTGAGCCATGATCGTATCTGGGGAAACTCCCGCCGTCCGACACACGCTCCTTGAGGACGTGCTGGCCATGCTGTTGGGCACGTTGCTCGTCTCACTGGGCGTCTATCTTTATTCGCGCGCCATTCTGACTACGGGCAGCACAGCCGGGCTGGCGCTGCTGCTCCAATATGGCACGGGCATAAGCTTCGGCATCCTGTTCTTCGTGATCAACCTGCCATTCTATGTGCTGGCGGTGTTGCGCATGGGCTGGCCCTTCGCGTTCAAGACCTTTGCCTGCGTTGGCATGGTGTCGCTGTTTTCGTCCCAGTTCCCGATCTGGCTCGATATCCGCGGCATCAACCCGCTGTTCGCAGCCCTGGCAGGCGGCGGGCTGATCGGGCTCGGCATTCTGGCGCTGTTCCGACACCGGGCCAGCGTGGGCGGTATCAATATCCTGTCGCTCTATCTGCAGGACAATTTCAACATCCGCGCCGGCTATTTCCAGCTCGGCGTGGACGTTGCGATCCTGGCGGCAGCCTTCTTCGTGCTGCCGGTCGATCGTGTGTTGCTCTCGCTCCTGGGCGCGGGGGTGTTGAATCTGGTCATCGCTCTCAACCACAAGCCGGGGCGCTATGTGGGGTTCAGCTAAGCCTGCCGAGCCTCACGCCTTGGGCTTGCGCGCCCGAGGCGCATCGCCGGCCTCGTTCTTCTTCTTCCACTTCGGCTTGCCCTTGTCCTTGCCGTCCGGCTTGGCCTTCACGAACACCTTGGCGGGCTTTTCGGCGCGCTCTGCCGGAGCCTCCTGAACTTCGCTGCTCCAGGCGCGCTTGGCCGGCCTGGCCACAGCGTCCTGGGGCGTGTCGCTCAGCGCGCCGACCGGATTGATCGTCACCGAGCGTTCGCCGGTGCCATGCTTGCGCACGTGTTCCAGGAATGCGTCGGCCTTGTCGGCGGCCACTTCGAACTGGGTTTCATTCTCCAGGATCCGGATCGAACCCACGGCGGATTTCGTCACGCCGCCGGCCTTGCAGATCATGGGCAGCAGCCAACGCGGCTCGGCCTTGTGCTTGCGGCCCAGCGAGAGCTTGAACCAGGTCCCGGCACCGAAGCGCTCGGCCGTACGCGGGTCTTTGGGTCCGCGCGGCTCGGGCACCTGCACTTCGCTCACGTCCTCAGGCGCTGGACGAGTGGTAAGCTGCTGGCGCAGATAGGCCGCCGCAATCTGCTCCGGAGAGTGACGTTCCAGAAGCGCGGCGACGAAATCGCGCTCCGTCTCCTCGATGGTGGCGGAAAGCTCGGGTGCATCGAGAATCGCCTGGCGCGTCTTGTCCTCGATCATGGCGGCAGTCGGCGGCTGCAGAGGAGCCGCGTCGATCTTGGCCAGTGTCAGGATGCGCTTGGCGACGCCCCGCCGATGGATCGGCACCACGATGATGCAGGTGCCCTTGCGTCCGGCTCGGCCCGTTCGCCCGGAGCGGTGCAGCAAGGTTTCAGGATTGGTGGGCAGATCGGCATGGATGACGAGATCCAGATTGGGCAAGTCGATGCCGCGCGCCGCCACGTCGGTGGCCACGCAGATGCGGGCCCGGCCATCGCGCATCGATTGCAGGGCATTGGTGCGTTCGGCCTGGCTCAGCTCGCCCGAAAGCGACACCACGGCAAAGCCACGATTGTAGAGCCGCGCCGACAAGTGCTTGACCGCTTCGCGGGTGGAGCAGAACACGATGGTGTTGACACCCTCGTGATAGAGCAGAGTGTTGATGATGGCGTTTTCGCGCTCGGGCGCGGCAACGATCAGCTGCCGATATTCGATGTCGACATGCTGCTCGCCCTCGCCGGTGGCCGAAATGCGCAGGGCATCGCGCTGGAAGGTCTTGGCCAGCTGTGCGATGGGCTTGGGCACGGTGGCCGAGAACAGCAGCGTGCGCCGATCTTCCGGCGCTTCGCCCAGAATGAATTCGAGATCTTCGCGAAAGCCGAGATCGAGCATCTCGTCGGCTTCGTCCAGGATGACGGCGCGCAGGGCCGACATGTCCAGCCCGTGCCGGGTGATGTGGTCGCGCAGGCGGCCGGGAGTACCGACCACGATATGGGCGCCGCGCTCGAGCGCGCGCCTCTCGGTGCGCATATCCATGCCGCCCACGCAGGAGGCAAGCTTGGCGCCCGCCTCGGCATAGAGCCAGGTCAGCTCGCGCTGCACCTGCAGAGCCAATTCGCGCGTGGGTGCAATGACCAGCGCCAGCGGGGCGCCTGCTTCGGGCAAGATTTCGTCCTCACCCAGAATGGTGGGGGCAATGGCCATGCCGAAGGCAACGGTCTTTCCCGAGCCTGTCTGCGCCGAAACCAGCAGGTCGCGTCCTGCTGCCCTGGAATCGAGCACCTCGGCCTGAACGGAGGTGAGTGCCTCATAACCCTTGACGGCAAGGGCACGAGCCAGGGGAGCGGAAATGGTTTCGGGCAGCGTCAAGGGAAGGCTTTCGGTTGTCGGAATGCTGATCCGGCACGCAGCGGGATAGGTCCGAAGCAGAGCAGTTGGGCGAAACGGGCGGCCATTCAGGCCAGCGGCCATGCGCCGGCATAGGGTGTGGCCAAACAAAGCAGTCAGCCGCGCGGCGATGCGCTGCGGCACTATAGGCACAGAAGCGGCAGGGACGCCACCTGGTGCGGCGCGCCCGAACGGAATGCGGGGCCTTGCGGCCCCGCCGAGACCTCAGCCGACCAGTTCTTCGTCGGTGAAGAAATACTTGATTTCCTGGGCAGCGGTTTCGGGAGCATCCGAACCGTGCACGGAATTTTCACCCACCGACAGGGCAAATTCCTTGCGGATGGTGCCCTCGGCCGCGTTGGCCGGGTTGGTGGCGCCCATGATCTCGCGATTCTTGAGAATGGCGTTTTCGCCTTCGAGCACCTGCACCACGACCGGGGCGGCGCTCATCTGCTCGACCAGCTCACCAAAGAACGGGCGTTCCTTGTGCACCGCATAGAAGCCTTCGGCCTGCTCGCGGGTCATGTGGATCTTCTTGAGCGCGACGGGGCGCAGGCCCGCTTCCTCGAACTTGGCAATGATCTTGCCGATCAGGTTGCGGCGGGTTGCATCCGGCTTGATGATGGAGAGGGTGCGCTCGATGGCCATGCGGATCGTCTTTCCTGCTTGGAGATGGGATTTATCTGCCGCCGCATCCCACCCCACAGGCAATACAAGCCAGGGGCCGGTCGTCGGCGCTCTACCCTCCCCGCCCTGACGGTCGCGGGGCTAAGAGGTCGCGTCTTTTAGCCCCGGTCCGTGACGCTGGCAAGACATTGCGGCATCTGGGCCACCTGCGCCCAGCGCACGGCTTATTGGCCCACTGGAGGCTCGGCACAATCGGCGCCCATCGGCTCGATCTCGGCCGAACCGGCGGCACGCGGCGTGCCCTCGGGGTCGAGCACGGTGATGTCGAGATGTTGGACCGCCTGGCTGACGACGATAGGCTGGTTCACCTCCACCGGCACGATGTTCAGGGTGCACACCTCGGCGGTGCGATTTGTGGAGATAGTGACGACGGCGCTGGTGTCGGCCTCGTCCACCGCAGCCGGCTGCGGTGCGACGCAGGCGCCATCCTCATAGGTGAAACTGAGTGCCACGCGACCCGCGTCGAGCCGGCAGGCGCGCAGGTCATCGAGTGGCGCTGCCGCCTGGGCCATGGCCATGGAGGCGACCGGCATCATCAGGATGGCGAGACCTACAGAGGAGACGGAGAGCTTGTGCATTGGACATATCCCTTGCTGCGCGTTATCTGCTGGGTTCGAACCCAACGCTTAAAGAGACAACGCGCCGCTTCGATGGCGGCTGCATTCCATTTGCCATGCTGACGATCAACACTCTCACCTACCGCATCCAGGGCCGCGTGCTCTTTGACGGCGCCTCCGTCGTGCTGCCAACGGGCAGCAAGACCGGCTTTGTGGGCAAGAACGGCTCGGGCAAGACCACGCTGTTCCAGATCATCAACGGCCTGTTGGCTCCCGATGCCGGATCGGTCGAGGTACAGAAAAAGGCTCGGATCGGGGGGGTGGCGCAGGAAGCCCCGGCAACCTCCCTTTCGGTGCTGGAAACCGTGATGGCCGCCGATACCGAGCGTGCGGCCCTGCTTGCGGAAGCCGAGTCGGCGACGGATGGCCATCGCATCGCCGAAATCCACATGCGGCTAAGCGACATCGATGCGCACACGGCCGAAGCGCGCGCGGCCACCATTCTCAAGGGCCTGGGCTTCGAGCAGGATCGACAGATGGCGCCGACCTCCGAATTGTCTGGCGGCTGGCGCATGCGCGTGGCCCTGGCCGGGGTGCTGTTCTCCCAGCCCGACCTCCTGCTGCTCGACGAGCCCACCAACTATCTCGATCTGGAAGGTACGCTCTGGCTGGAGCGCTACCTGGCCGCCTATCCCTACACCGTCTTCATGATCAGCCATGATCGCGACCTGCTCAACAAGGCGGTCAATTCGATCATCCATCTCGAACACGGCAAGCTCACCTTTTACAAAGGTAATTACGACACGTTCGAAACCACCCGGCGCATGCAGATGGAATTGAACAACAAGGCCCGCGAGAAAACGCTCGAGCAGATCGCGCACATGCAGGCTTTCGTCGATCGCTTCAAGGCCAAGGCCACCAAGGCCAAGCAGGCCCAGGCGCGCGTCAAGATGATTGCCAAGCTCAAGCCGCCGGCGGCCATGTTCGACGAACATTCCGCGCCGTTCAGCTTCGAGCAGCCCAAGAAGGTGCCAGCCTCCCCCATGATCACGTTCGACAACGTGTCGGTGGGCTACGGCGAGACCGCAGTGCTGCGCCGCATCACCAATCGCATCGACCCCGATGATCGCATTGCGCTGATCGGGGTCAACGGCAACGGCAAATCCACCTTCGCCAAGCTGCTGGCCGGCGATCTCAAGCCGATGGGCGGCGAGATGCGGAAGGGCAAGGGGCTTGAGATCGCCTATTTCGCCCAGCATCAGATGGACAAGCTTCGGCCCGAGCACACCCCGATCGAGCACATGGTCGAGCTCATGCCGTATGACAGCGAGGCCAAGCGGCGCAGCCGACTGGCCCAGATGGGCCTTTCCACCAGCCGGATGGATACGCTGGTCAAGAGCCTTTCGGGTGGCGAGCGCGCGCGCCTGCTGCTCGGCCTCATCACCTTCGGCGGTCCCGGCATGTTGATCCTGGACGAACCGACCAATCATCTGGACATCGACAGCCGCGATGCCCTGGTCGCGGCCCTCAACGACTATATGGGCGCGGTGCTGATCATCAGCCACGATCGGCACCTGGTGGAAGCCACCGTGGACAAGCTCTGGATCGCCGAGGGCGGCACCATCACCGAGTTTGCCGAGGATCTCGACACCTATCAGCGCATGCTGACCGGGACCGGCGGCAACAAGGCCGACAAGAGCAGCGCGGCCGGGTCGGCGCAGGATCGCAAGGCCCAGCGCCAAGACGCGGCGCAAAAGCGCGCCGAAGTGGCACCCTTGCGCAAATCCATCAAGGATGCCGAGTTCAAGATGGGTCGGCTGCGCACAGAATTGGGCAAGGTGGAGGCCAAGCTGGCCGATCCCAAGCTCTATGATGGCGCGCCCGATCGGCTGATCGAGCTCAACAAGGACAAGGCGCGCTTCGAGGCTGAAATCGCAGCGCTCGAGGACTCCTGGCTCACCCTCAGCGCCGAACTCGAAGACGCCGAGCGCGCCTGAACCATGGCCTTCTGGCCTTGTTAATGAAGACGGCAAAACCTGGGATCAGGCGTTGACGCGCCTGAGCAAACAGCGTTGTCTTGAGCCATGTTGGGCTCCTGGATCGCCAAAGCCGCGCCGCTTGCCTGCCGTTGGGCGGTGGTTATTTTCGGGCTCGCGCTCACGGCGCCCGCTGCCAGCGCTGCCCCCCTCAACGCGCAGGATACCCAGATCGCGCAGCGCTGGGCCGCCAATAACGCGATGTTCGTGCTCTATCATGAAATGGCCCACCTGCTGGTGGATCAGCTCAACCTGCCGGTGCTGGGGCGCGAGGAAGACGCGGCCGACAACATGGCCACACATATTCTGTTGTCTCAGCGCACCAATGAGGCCGATCAGGCCCTGGTGGACGCGGCGCGCGGCTGGCTCTTGACCGACGCGGCCGGCCCCGAAACCTTTCAGACTTCGGACTTTTACGACAGCCACAGCCTCAACCTGCAGCGGGCCTATGCCATTGTGTGCATGATGGTGGGCTCGGATCGCAACGCGTTCGGCCGCATCGCCGACGTCTACGGCATCGATCCGTTCCGGCAGGACAGCTGTGCGGGTGATTTCAACCTGATCGATCGCAGCGTCGACCGAGTCATGGCCGCCTATGGTGCCCCCGACACGCGAGACGGCGGCGTCAAGGTGCATTACGAGGTGGCAACCGGGCTAATGAGCCGAGCCGCCGTGGCCTTCAAGCGCAGCGGGGTTTTCGAAAAGGTGGCCGACACGCTGGACAAGGACTACCGTCTGCGCCGCTCCGTGGTGCTGCGCGCCCAGCTGTGCGACCAGCCCAATGCCTTTTATGACCCCAATCACGACGAGATCATCTTCTGCTACGAGCTCATGCACGAGTTTCTGGACATGGCGCGCCAGGACATGGCCTATATTCGGGTCAATGCGCCCGAAACGTCCAAGAAGGTCAACAAGAAGGCGCGCCACTCGCCCTGACCTTATGCGTGAACCAATGGCAGTCGAGGCCAGCCGCCCGGATCATGATCCGGGCGACGGGATTGGTCTAAGGCTCTATCTGGCCTCGTAATTGTCCCGCACCAGGCGGTCTAGCAAAGCCACGCCGAAGCCTGGCGCCCAGCTGACATTGATCTCATTGGCATTGGTGCCCATGCCCGCCCCGGCAATGTCCAGATGCGCCCATGGCACATCGTTGACGAAACGCTTGAGGAACTGGGCTGCCGTAATCGAGCCGGCATGGCGCCCGCCAGTGTTCTTGATGTCGGCAAACCGGCTTTCGATCATCTTGTCATAGGCAGGGCCGAGCGGCAGCCGCCAGACCTTCTCGCCCGATGCCGTGCCGGCAGCAGCCAACTTGGCGGCCAGCTCGTTGTCGTTCGAAAACAGGCCCGCATGATCCTGCCCCAGGGCCACCAGCACCGCACCGGTAAGTGTGGCCAAATCGATCATGAACTTGGGCTTGAAGCGCTGCTGGGTGTACCAAAGCGCATCGGCCAACACCAACCGGCCTTCGGCATCGGTATTGATCACCTCGATGGTGGTGCCTGACATGGCAGTAACGATGTCGCCGGGACGGGTCGCGTTGCCATCCGGCATATTTTCGACCAGCCCGATGACGCCAATGGCGTTGACCTTGGCCTTGCGTGCGGCCAGCGCATGCATGAGGCCGGTCACGGCGGCGGCGCCGGCCATGTCGCCCTTCATGTCTTCCATGCTGGCCGCCGGCTTGATCGAGATGCCGCCAGTATCGAACACCACGCCCTTACCGATAAAGGCCAGCGTTGCGTCCTCGGCTGCTCCGCCCTTCCATTGCATGATGACCATGCGCGGGGGACGCACCGAACCCTTGGATACGGCCAGCAACGCGCCCATGCCCAGCTCGGCCATGGCCGGCTCATCCAGCACTTCGATCTCCACACCGAGGCCGGCCAGCTCGGAGGCTCGCACCGCAAATTCCTCGGTGCCCAGAACATTGGCCGGCTCGTTGACCAGTTCACGGGCTAAGAGAGTGCCTTCGGCCACGGCCCGGCGATCGGCAATCGCAGCGTCTGCTGCCGCAGGATCGGCAACCAGCAGCGTAACCGTCAGCGTCTCGCTTTCGGGGGTTTCGGCGTCCTTTTTCCTGGTCTTGTATTTATCGAACTTGTAGTGGCGCAGCATCATGCCCGCTGCCAGTTCGGCGACATTCTGAGGCGTTGCCTCGGGCCCGTCCAGCACCACGGCAGCCTCGGTGACGCGCAACCCCAGCAACTTGCCGACCAGCGAGCCGCCCCGGTCGGCCCACTGCGTCGCCGAGGGTGTGGCGCCATCCTCCGCCGGCTTGCCGCTGCCCAGAACCAGGAGGCGCTGGGCTTCGATGCCCTTGGGCGCAACGATGTCGAGCACCTGCCCCTGCTTGCCCTTGAAGCTACCCGCCGTACTGGCTTTGGCCCAATCGAGTTCGGTTGCCCCCCATAACTGCCCCGATGCCCCCTGCGGCGCCTCGGCCTCCGCAGCATAGAGCACGAGCGTTGCGGTGGCGGGAACCGGCAGGGCCGCCGTCTTGATCACGATTTGCTGGGGCATGTTCCAAATAAACCTTGATAGGCCGCATCGGGCGGCAGGAAAACGCGCGCGGGGGCGCCAAAGTCCCAGCAATAGCCGCTTTGCCCTCTCGGTCAACCAACAAGCCCCTGTCGAGACTGCAACACTTCGTGCCGCCGGGTCAGGAGCGGTCCAGTTAGGGCTTGTGCTCGCACGCGAGCCGCAACATGGTGCCGGCCGGCTCATCTGGGGGTTCAGGCCAGCACCGCGCCATGCAAAGGCTCACTCGCTATCTCATCGGTCGGTTCGCGGTTGCGGCAGCCGGCATGTTCGCCATGGCCATGGTGCTGTTCTGGCTGGTGCAGACGCTGCGGCTGTTCGAACTGGTGACCGTGCGTGGACAGGACATGCTGACCCTGGCCGCCCATGCCGCGCTCACCACCCCGCCCCTTGCCAAGACCATACTTTATGTCTGCATGGGCCTGGGCCTGGCCCGCACGCTGAGTGCCATGCAGTCCAGCCAGGAACTGCATGCCATTCATGCCAGCCGCCGAGCCGGCGCCCTGTTCCGCGCCGCCACCGTGTTTGCCCTCACGGGAGGGCTGCTGATGCTGGCCGTGCTCGATTTCGCCGAACCGGCCGCCAATCGCACCCTGGGCGCTTGGCAGACCCGCATCGCGGCCGATCTGGTCGGTCGCGCCATCGTGCCCAACCGCTTTACCGAAGTGGTGCCGGGGGTGGTGATGCACATCGGCGGACGCGGCAACAATGGCCAGATCACCGAGTTCTTTGCCGATGATCGCCGCGACCCCGCCATGCGGCGCAGCTACATGGCCGACCGCGCCACGCTGGGCACCGATCCAGGGGGCTATGTGCTCCAGCTCGAACAGGGTCGGATGCAATATCTCGATCAGAGCCAGCGCCTCTCGGAAATCGCCTTTGCCCGCTATGAGGTGCCCTTGGGCAACCTCACCGGCACTGTGACCGAGGACGACGCGCAAGCGCAGCGTTCGAGCTTCGAATTGATCGCAGCGGCGGCCATATCGGGGCAATGGTCGCCTGAACTGCACGAGTTGTTGCGGCAACGCCTGGGCGAGGTGCTGCGCGTCGTCGGTCTCAGCCTGCTTGTCGTGTCCATTGCCGGATTTCCGCATGGGCGCCGGGGCCGTGTGCTGCTGCCCATCGAGATTTTGGTGGTGGGCATCGTGCTGGTCGAGCGCATCCTGGCACTGGTGATGCCCCTGCCGCCCGCTTTGGCCCAGCTCGGCGGCGCCACGGCCATGCTGCTCGCCGCGCTGGTTGTGTATGGCATGCGTGCAGGCTTGGGCCCGCGCACCAGACGGGCACGTGCCGCATGAAACGGCTCGATCTCTTTCTCGTCCGACGCCTGCTCGGCCGTATCGGCATCGTGGCGCTGGTGGTCTATACGCTGATCTTTGTCGTCGAGGCGGTCGATCTGTGGCGCCTGCAACGACTGATCGATTCGCTGGGCACCCCGCTGGCCATGCTGGCGTTGGCGTCCGGTTCGGCGCGCTGGCTGCTCAAGGCGCTGCCGGTCGTCACGGTGATCGGCGCCATCTGGGGGCTAATCGAGCTGCAACGCAGCCGCGAGATCCTGGTGGCCAAGGCGGCCGGCTTCTCGATCTGGCGCATTCTGGCGGCGCCGGTTTCGGCCGTGGCGCTCCTTGGCGTCGTATCTTCATTGGGCATCGACACCCTGGTCACCACGATCAACCGCGATCTCAACCCCACTCTGGGTCGGGGCAGCAGTTTTCTGGGCGGCCGCGGCAGCGAGGTGTGGCTTAGCCAGTCTGGCGGCGATCAGAGCTATGTGCTGGTCGGGCGTTCGGTGGGCCGCGAACGCACGGTATTGAGCGATGTACAGGTGTTTCTGGCCGACGATCCCACCGGAGCACGGCTCGTAGCGCAAAGCGCCGAACTGGGCGGTGGCACCTGGACCCTCATGGGCGTGACGCGCATGACGCCCGACGCCGCGCCCAGCCCGGTGCCGGCCCTGCAGCTGCCAACCACCACCACCCCCGGTGACCTCACCGTAATGATGAGTTCACGCGAAGACATGACGCTGCTTGATCTTGGCCGCACGCTGATGTCGGGCATAGGCGATCCGGCAACGCGCGCAGCCGTGGGAACACGGTTTTTCCGCATGATCACGCTTCCGGTGCTCATGGTTGGCACTCTGCTGATTGCCTTCGCCTTTACGTCCGGTTATCGAAGAGTAGGGGATTATGGCCTGATGGTGTTTTATGGAATCATCCTGGGCTTTGTGGTCTTCGTGATTACCGAGATGGCCGAACAGGCCGGCTCTGCCGGTGTTCTCGCACCGGCTTTCGCCGGTTGGGCGCCGGCGGCAGTAGCCATCGTCATTGGGGTGACGGTGCTGCTCTTTAGGGAAGACGGGCGGACGTGATGATTTGGGGGCAAGTGGGGGGCTTGAGGGCAATGAGCAGGCTGCTGGGGGCAGCCGGCGCAGTATCGCTGCTGGCTCTGGCCGCCGCCCTGCCCGCCCAGGCGCAATTGTTGCCGGTCGATTTTTTCGACAAACTCCTGCCTACCGCCGGTGCGGGCCAGGCCGAAGTGGAGGCCGACCGGCTGTCCTACGACATGACGGCCGACGTGATCACGGCGGGCGGCGGGGTTGTTCTGCGCTATCAAGGCTTTACCGCACGCGGCGAGCGGCTGGTGTTCAACCAGCGCATCAGCGCGGTGGAACTGGTGGGCGCCGTGGTGGTGGAAGATCCTTCAGGAAACCGCTACCAGGCCGACCGCATCGAGCTGACCGCTGGCTTCAAGCAGGCCGTGCTGCGTAGCCTCTCGATAAATACGCCCCAAGGCGTGACCATCACGGCAGACGACGTCCGGTTCTCCGACACGTTCGAAACGCTGATGACCAATGCCCGCTATTCACCCTGCGGCACCTGCATCGACGCCAAGGGTCGCCGCATCGGCTGGCAGGTCCGGGCCGCCAGCATCAGCATCGACGGGCAGGATCGCACGATCTATCTCGAAGATCCGGTGCTGGAATTGCTGGGCACGCCCGTTGCCTGGCTGCCCTTCCTGTCCCTGCCCGACCCCACCGTGCGTCAATCGGGCTTCCGCCTGCCGTCCCTAGATTACGGCGAGGAAATCGGGCTCAAGCTCGAAGTGCCCTACAGCCTTATCGTCAGCGACTCTGCCGAGATCCTGTTCACGCCCGCGCTGCTGTCGCGCCAAGGTGCGTTGCTGGGTGCTGAATGGCTGCAAAGCTTCGATCAGGGCGCCTTCAGCGTCCGCGGTGCCGGGATCTACCAACTCGATCCCGATGCGTTCGAGGGTGAACCTGGCGACCGTGAATGGCGTGGCATGGCCCAGACCGAAGGGCAGTTCATGCCGTTCCCGGACTGGATCTTTGGCTGGTCTTACACCGAACTCTCCGACGCCGCCTTCTTTGAGGATTATCGCGAGGACGAGCGCGGGGCCGAGGTCAACGAGATCTATGGCGAAACGCTGACGGCCAATCGCTATGGCCGGCTCTCCATCCAGGAGTTCCAGCTGCTGGGTGACGATGTGACCGCCCAGGAGCAGGCCTCGCAGGCCCTGGCCCTGCCCAATGGCTTTTACGACGAAATTTTCGAGCTGGCGCCCGGCCAGGGACGGCTGAAAGCCACCGCCCGGGTTGTAGGCGTGCAGCGCGAAGTCGATGACACCGACAGCGCCAATGGCGTCGATTTCGTCTACGGCTATGCGGGCGAAAAACTGCACGGCATGGTGGAGCTGGGCTGGGACAACCAGTTCGTTTCACCCCAGGGTGTGTTGCTGACTCCCTATCTCGGCGTACGTGCTGATGCAGCGCGCTATGACGGTGGCAGCGATCTCTTGAGCGCCCCTGGCGAAACCAGCCGCCTCAGTGCAACACCCATCGCCGCGCTGGACGTGCGCTATCCGCTGATCGGCTCCACGCCGACGGTCAATTATCTCTTCGAGCCCATCGGCCAGGTGGTCTATCGCGGCGGCGATGCCACCCTGCCCGGCATCGTCAACGACGATGCGCAGAGCTTCGTGTTCGAGGACAGCAATCTCTTTTCCTACAACCGCTTCACCGGCATCGATCGGCAGGAAACCGGACTGCGCGCCAATCTGGGAGCGCATTACCAGGTCAATTTCATCGATGAGAGCTGGCTCGACGTGGTGGCAGGGCAGTCTTTCTTCCTGGCCGGCAGCAATGGCTTTGACAGCTCCGACGGCGCCGTGGTCAGCGACGCCACGGGGCTGGCCGATGACGCCTCCTATTTCGTCCTGGGCGCGCGCGGCGGCATCAGCCGGGAACTGCAGTTTGCCGGCAAGGCCGAGTTCGACGTAGCCGACGCTCGGCTGGTGCGGGCCGGGCTGGGCGGTCGCTACGAAAGCGAAGCGGGCTATACTCTTGGCATCGAGTATTTCTACCTGGCCGAACAGGCCGCGCTGGGCACCACCGAGCCCCAGCATGAAGTCACCGGTGCCGTGGGCGTACCCATCGAGGACTATTGGCAGGTGCGCGCCAACCTCTCCTGGGACCTGGCCGAAAATACCTGGCTGGAAGCGGGCGGCGGAATTGGCTATGACGATGGATATCTGCTCTATGGGGTCGACGTGAACCGCACGGGATCGACCCACGATACGCCCAATGACACGAGGGTGACCGCAAGCTTCAAGCTCAAGGCGCCCGGTAACGTAGAGTTCGGGCTCTGATCTAGGCCACACTCCGATTTTGGCCGCAATTTTCGCCAATCAAGGCGCGGTCAAGACCAATACCGAGGGGATCGGGACAATGAAGTTTTCGCACGCACTGGCCGGTCTGGCATTGGGACTGGCACTAGGCATGCCGATGGCAACGCCGGTCATGGCAGCCTCCGTCAAGGTCACGGTGGACGATGCGACCATTACGGACGTGCAGATCGCGGCGCGCGCCAAGCTTTTCGAGCTCGAGCGCAAGGGCAGCTCCAATGCCGAGCGCCTGACCATGGCCCAGAACGAACTGATCGAAGAAGCGATCAAGCTCAACGAAGCCAAGCGCCTCAACATTACCGTGTCCGATTCCCAAGTCAGCGACGCATTTTTGAGCGTCGCAAGGAATTTGCGCGTGAGTTCGGACAACCTGAACACCATTCTCAACCAGAATGGCGTCAATCCGCAGACCCTGCGCGATCGTTTGCGCGTGGCCATCGCGTGGAGCCAGGTGTCGCGCAACGTCATCAGCGCCCGCGTGCAGCTCTCGGACATCGAGCTCGAACAGACTGCCGCCACCAAGCTGACCGCCAGCGACAGCTACGACTATATCCTCAAGGAAGTGCTGTTCATCGGCAAGGGCAACCGCTCCTCGGAAGCCAACCGCTATCGCAGTGCCTTCAACAGCTGCGACAATGCCGTGCAGCTGTCGCTGAATTACACCGATGCCGCCGTGATCGACATGGGCCGGCGCCATGCCACCCAGTTGCCCGATGCGGTGGCCAGCGAATTGGCCAGCCTGAATGTGGGGGGCATCACCAAGCCGCGCGTCGTGGAAAACGGCGTGTCCATGCTGGCCGTCTGCGCCAAGAACGAGGCTCGTGACCTGACCTTCGTGAAAAACGAAGTGGCTCAGGAAGTTGGCAATGAGCGGCTGCAGGTCGAAGCGGAAAACTACCTCAAGGAACTGCGCGAGAAGTCGCGTATTTCGCGCCGCTAAACGCCTGCCCAGGGACCACCACCTCCATGTCGAAGGCCAGCCGCCAACCTCTGGCCATCAGCATGGGCGAGCCTGCGGGCCTGGGGCCGGACCTGATCCTGCAAATCTATGCCAGGCGGCAGTCCCTCGGGCTGCCGCCTTTCGTCGTATATGGGCAGCGCGATTTTTTTGCAGCGCGCGCCCGGCGGCTGGGGCTGGACCTGCCCCTGTCATCGGTGGAAGTGACCGATGCTGCCGCGACGTTCAAGCAGTCTATGCCAATCGTCGAAATTGCCGGCACTGTGGGAGACAATCCCGGCGAGCCGACCCCGGTGTCCGGTGGCCTGGTTATGGAAGCGATTGCACGGGCCACGCATGACGTGATGCGCGGGGCGGCGCGTGGGCTGGTGACCGCACCCATCGCCAAAAGCGTGCTCTACGGGGCTGGGTTCCGGCATCCCGGACATACGGAATATCTCGCCGAGCTGTGCGCACAGGATGGCGTGCCGCGCCTGCCGGTGATGATGCTGGCGCATGAAGAGTTTCGGGCTGTGCCGGTAACCATCCACGTGCCTCTCAGCGCCGTGCCGACGCTGCTTACGTCCAGGCTGCTCGACCAGACCCTGCGGATTGTCCACCACGATCTGCGCACGCGATTTGGCGTGTTGCGTCCCAAGATCGCGGTCAGCGGCCTCAACCCGCACGCGGGGGAAAGCGGCACCATCGGCCTGGAAGACCTGGCGGTCATCAAGCCGGTGATCGAAGGTATGCGGCACGATGACATGGATGTCGTCGGTCCCCTGCCCGCCGACACGCTGTTTTATCCAGAGCATTGGCGGCAATACGATGCCGTGGTGGCCATGTATCACGACCAAGCCCTGATCCCGATCAAGACCATTGCCTTTGACTCGGCCGTCAACGTCACGTTGGGGCTGCCAATCGTGCGCACCTCGCCCGATCATGGCACGGCCTTCGACCTGGCCGGCACAGGCAAGGGATCCTGGACGAGCTTCGTGGCCGCCATTCGCATGGCCGATCGCATGACCGACGGATCGTTCTGATGCAAATCGATACGCTGCCGCCCTTGCGCGAAGTCATCGCAGCCCATGGCCTGCGCGCCAAAAAGGAGCTGGGCCAGAATTTCCTGCTCGATCTGAACCTGACGTCCCGCATCGCCCGCGCCTCTGGGCCGCTTGAGGGCGTTACGGTCATCGAAGTGGGTCCCGGCCCGGGCGGATTGACCCGCGCCCTGCTGGCCGAAGGCGCGCGCAAAGTGATCGCCATAGAGCGTGACGAGCGGGCCCTGCCCGCGCTGGCGCAGATCGCCCAGGCCTATCCCGACCGGCTGCAGGTGATCTCCGGCGATGCCATGACCATCGATTACGCCGCGCTTGCCGATGGGCCCACGCGCATCATCGCCAACCTGCCCTATAACATCGCCACGCCGCTCCTGACCGGTTGGCTGACCTCCGAGCCCTGGCCACCCTATTTCGACGGACTGGCGCTGATGTTCCAGAAGGAAGTCGCCGAGCGTATTTGTGCCAAGCCGGGCGACAAACCCTATGGCCGGCTTGGCGTGCTCGCGGGGTGGAGAAGCGAAGCGCGCATTGCCTTTGACGTAGGCCGCCAGGCCTTCGTGCCGCCTCCCAACGTCACTTCGTCGGTCGTGGTACTGCGACCCCGCGCCGCTGCCACCGAAGTTCCGGTGCGCCACCTGGAAGACGTGACGCGCGCCGCATTCGGGCAGCGCCGTAAAATGGTTAGGCAGAGCCTAAAGGCCACCGGCGTCCCGGTGGAAAAGCTCCTTGAAGCCGCAGGGCTGCAAGGCGACGAACGCGCAGAGGACCTGCCGGTCAGTGCGTTCCTGGCCATGGCCAAGGTGCTTCAGCAGCGCTAGGCCTCACACCCCGGCCGGTGGCGTTACGGGTTTTTCGGCCACCGGCAGTGGCGGCAGCACCGAGAGCCGCAATGCCACCAGCAGCGCTGCGACCAGAGCCATGCCGGTCAATCCGGCTACGCCAGGCCAGCCGAAGGCCACCCAAGCATAGCCACCCAAGGTGCCCAGCACGCTGGACCCGACATAGTAGAAGAACAGATAGAGCGCCGACGCCTGCGCCCGCCCCACCGGCGCCCGGCGCGTGACCCAGGCGCTGGCAATGCCGTGGGCAGCAAAGAACCCCACCGACACCACGGCCAACCCGCCAATGATGGCCACCACCCACGGCAACAGCGTGAGCAACAGCCCACCCAGCATCACCGCCACGGTGACCAGCAGCACACGCCGGCGACCAAACCGGTTCGACAACTCCCCGGCATAGGTGGAACTGACCGTGCCCCAGGCATAGACCAGGAAAATCAGAGAAATCGCGGAATGGCTCATGCCATAGGGGGCGCCGGAGAGCCGGAAGCCCGTATAGTTGTAGAGCGTGACAAAGGCGCCCATCAGTAGGAACGAGGTGGCAAACAGCCAGGGCAGCCCTGGATCGTTGAACTGCAACCGCAAGCGAAACACGAACTCGCGTCCTGACAGCGGTGTACGAGCCGAATTTTGCGGCGTGGGCAACAGCCAGACAAAAAGCAGCGCGATGACCAGAATGGTCATGCCCAATAGCTCGAGCGCGAAGCGCCAGCCGGTCCAATCGGCCACGATACCCACCAGCAGCCGCCCGGCCATGCCTCCCAGCGCGGTGCCGCCAATGTAAAGGCCCATGGAAAAGCCTAGCGCGTCGGACTCCATCTCTTCGGCTAGATAGACCATAGCAATGGCCGGCAGGCCACTGAGCGACAGTCCCAGGCCGGAGCGCACGGCCAAAAGCCAGGGCCAGTTGGGCACGAAGGGCAAGATCATGCCCAATGCGGCGGTGACCAGCAAGGCACCCACCATCAGGGTCTTGCGGCCCAGGCGGTCCGCAACCCAGCTCGCCAGCAGCAGGGCACCGGCCAAGGTGGCCGTGGTGACCGAAAGCGAGAACGAGCTCGCGGCGGCATCGAGCCCGAATTCGCCGGCAAAGATCGGCAGCAGCGGCTGCACCGAATAGAGACTGGCAAAGATGGCGAAGGCAGAGAGAAACAGCGCGATGTTGGCGCGCCAGAACCGAGCGGAGCCGCGGGCTATGCCCCCGGCGCTATCGCGCTCAGAGAGAGTCAATCTGGTTCTGCAGATCCTTGACGAAGCGATCGAGCTGGGTCAGCCGGGGCCGCGACAGCCGCGCCGCAGCCAGGATCGAGCGCACGCGCTGGGACGAGGTCTCCAGATCCTCGTTGACGATCACATAGTCATATTCGTCGTAGTGATCCATCTCCAGCCGCGCATTGCGCAGGCGCTTCTCGATGGTCCCGCGACTATCCTGGGCCCGCCGTTCCAGCCGGGCCCGCAATTCCTTGATCGAGGGCGGCAGAATGAACACGGTGACCATGTCCTCGCGACACTTTTGGTAAAGCTGCAAGGTGCCCTGGTAGTCGATGTCGAACAGGATGTCGTTGCCGGCCGCCAGCTGCTCTTCCACATGGGCGCGTGGCGTGCCGTAGAAATTGTCGTGCACCCGTGCCCATTCGAGCAATTCGCCATCCTCGCGCATGCGCTCGAAGGCGGGCACATCGATGAAGTAGTAGTGCTTGCCATCCACCTCGTCGGTGCGGCGTGGGCGGGTGGTGACCGAGACGGACAGGCGGATATTGGGATCCTGGCCAAACAGCGTGCGGGAAATCGAGGATTTTCCGGCGCCCGAAGGCGACGCGATCACCAACATCACGCCACGTCGCGCGAATTCCATCTTAGCCTGCTACTCTATGTTCTGAACCTGCTCGCGTAGTTGATCGATAGTCGCCTTGAGGTCAAGCCCGATCGCGGTCAGGTCCACCGCATTGCTCTTGGCGCATAGCGTGTTGGCTTCGCGGTTGAATTCCTGCGCCAGAAAATCGAGTTTGCGGCCCACGGCACCACCCTGGTGCAATAGACGCTGCGCTGCGGCCACATGGGCGCCAAGCCGGTCGAGTTCCTCGCGAATATCGGCCTTGGAAAACAGCAGCAGAGCTTCTTGGGCCAACCTTTCCTCGGGCAGCGCCGGTGCCAGGCCCTGCATCTCGGACAGTTGACGCTGCAACCGCGCTTCGATGGCCGCACGCGTACGGCTGGGATGATTTTCGGCCTCTGCCGTCAGCCGCCCGATCTCGGCAAGGCGATCCTGCAGCACGGTAGCCAGACGCTCCCCCTCGGCCCTGCGGGCAGCGATCAGATCGCCCAGAGCCTGGTCCACACCATCCAGGATGGCGGAAAACAGCTCATCTTCCTCGGACGGGGCGAGCGGCGCATCGCGCTGTTCCAGCACGCCCTTAAGTGACAAAATGCCCTCGGGCCGGGGCCGGTCGACATCGATGCGCCCGGCAAGATTGGCCATGGCCAGCAAAACCGTGTCCAGCGCCGACTCATTCAGCACCAGTTCCCCCGCCGCGCCTTGGCGCGAAAAAGAGATGGTTACGCTGACCGAACCTCGGGCTAGGCGCTCGGCGATGCGGCGGCGCACCTCTGCCTCGAGAGCATCCAGCCCCGGCGCCAGGCGCAACCTTATATCCAGGCCCCGACCGTTTACGGACTTGATCTCGCACTGGAAGGTGCAAGCTGCAACATGGCCGCCCGCACGGGCATAGCCCGTCATGCTGGCCAGCCCATCGGCCGTCATGGCGGCGCGGCTATTACCCCCGCTCAAGGCTGTGCCGGCACCGGCTCGCCTGCTTCTTCCGCCTCTATAGCGTCCTTGGCCTCTTCGGCTTCCACCTCTGCCGCTTCGGCCGCGGCCCGCTCGATCTCACGCCAGCGCGCCACATTGCGACGGTGCTCGTCATAGGTCTCGGCGAATACGTGTCCATCGGAAGGCACCGGCCCGGCAGCGACGAAATAGAGATCGTTGGTCTGAGCCGGATTGGCGACTGCCCGCAGGCTCTCCACGCCGGGATTGGCAATGGGCGTGGGGGGCAAACCATCGATCTGGTACGTATTGTAGGGCGTTTGCTCCTCGATCTCGGAGCGGCGCAGACCCCGGCCAAGCACGCTTTCACCCTTGGTGATGCCGTAGATGATGGTGGGATCCGATTGCAGCCGCATGCCGCGCTTGAGGCGATTGATGAAGACGGCGGCTACACGATCGCGCTCGGAGGCCAAGCCGGTTTCCTTTTCCACGATCGACGCCAGGATCACCATTTCCTCTGGCGTCTCGATCGGCAGATCCGGCGCGCGGCTGGCCCAGATCTCGGCCAGTTGCTCGGTCATCGCGGCCTGCATCTGGTCCACAACCGATTGGCGGGTGGCGCCACGTTCGTAATTATAGGTGTTGGGCAACAGCGTGCCCTCGACCGGCATCTGCGCAATCTCACCCACCAGATTGGTGTCTTCGTTGACGCGCGTGATGGCCTGCCAGGCGGTGAAGCCCTCGGGAATGGTCACGCCATACTGGATGGCGCGCCCCTCGGTGATCTCGCGCAGCACGTCAGCCATGGAAGCGTTGGCGGTGATGCGATATTCGCCTGCTCGAATCGCCGTCTGCTTTTTGAGGGCCCAGCTGCCGAACTGGAAAATGTAGCGATTATCGATCAGCCCCAGGCCTTCGAGACGCGACGAAATGGTGGAAAGACCATTGCCGCGCTCCACCGTGAAGGTGGTTTCTTCGGCCAGCGGGCCGGGCGCGTAGAACTGGTGTGCGCCATAGACGATGACCGCACCCACGCCCAGAAGCCCCAGCACGATCAGCGACAGCAAGCCGTTGACGACGGACACGAACCCGTTGCGGTGGCGCTTCTGCTTGCGTTCCTTGCGTGCCATTGCCTGACGTCGTCCCTCCTCGAAGGCCTGCATCTTTGCAAGAAATCACGAGGATTCAAGGGGCAAAGGCGGCGTTTAGCAATTTGTTAATATTGTACACGCCGCATGAGCGCGCTCAGGCCACCTTGCGCATGACCAGGGTCGCGTTGGTGCCGCCAAACCCGAACGAATTGCTGAGCGCAACGTCGATGGTCTTTTTGAGCGGCGTCCACGGCACGAGGTTGATCTCGGTTTCAACCGATGGATTGTCCAGGTTGATTGTGGGCGGCGCGATATTGTCGCGCATGGCCAAGAGCGAGAAAATCGCCTCCACCGAACCGGCTGCACCTAGCAGATGCCCGATGGCGGATTTGGTGGACGACATCGCCACCTTGCTCGCAGCATCTCCCAAGAGGCGCGTCACTGCCCCCAGTTCGATCTCGTCGCCGAGCGGCGTCGACGTGCCATGGGCGTTGATGTAGTCGATTTCGGACGGTGCAATGCCGGCGCGCTTGAGCGCCATGGTCATGCACCTAAAGCCGCCGTCGCCATCTTCGGAGGGTGCCGTGATGTGATAAGCGTCACCCGATAGGCCATAACCCACGATTTCGCCGTAGATCTTGGCGCCGCGGGCCTTGGCATGCTCGTAATCCTCGAGCACTACGATGCCCGAGCCTTCACCCATGACGAAGCCATCGCGGGCTTTGTCATAAGGCCGGGAGGCCTTCTCGGGCGCGTCGTTAAAGCCGGTAGAGAGCGCGCGGCAGGCCGCGAAGCCTGCAATCGAGAGCCGATCAATGGGCGACTCCGTGCCCCCAGCAACCATCACGTCCGCATCGCCCAGCGCAATGAGACGGGCGGCATCGCCGATGGCATGGGCGCCCGTCGAGCAAGCAGTCACCACCGCGTGGTTGGGCCCCCTGAGGCCGAAGCGGATAGAAACCTGACCGGCAGCCATGTTGATGATGCGGCCGGGAATGAAGAAGGGCGAAATCCGACGCGGCCCCTTCTCCAGGAGCGTGATGGAGGCCTGATAGATTCCGCCCACGCCGCCAATGCCCGAGCCGATCAGAACGCCGGAGCGTTCCTGTTCGGCCTGGGTCGACAGATCGATGCCGCTATCCTCGATGGCCTGCGTTGCCGCTGCCATGGCGTAGATGATGAACGGATCGACCTTGCGCTGCTCTTTGGGTTCCATCCAGTCGTCGGGATTGAACTTTCCCTCGGCATAGCTGCCAAGGGGGAGACGACAGGCGATTTGACACGCAATGTCATCGACCTGAAAATCGGTGATGCGGACCGCGCCGCTGCGAGATGCCAAAATGTTGGCCCAGGTGGCCTCGATACCGACCCCAAGCGGGGACACGATACCCATTCCGGTGACGACTACACGGCGCAGTTCCATCAGCGTGCCTTGGACCTAACTTAGCCGACGGCCTTGGTGAGGAAAGAAACGGCGTCACCAAACGTCTGGATCGATTCGGCGGCGTCGTCCGGGATCTCGACCGAGAACTCTTCCTCGAAAGCCATCACGAGTTCGACCTGGTCGAGCGAGTCTGCGCCCAGATCGTCGATGAAACTGGCCTTCTCGGTGACCTTCTCGGGGTCAACGTTGAGATGCTCGACAACGATCTTGCGCACGCGATCGGCGATGTCGCTCATGATTTTCTGTTCCCTTTGTCAAACCAGAATGGTTGTTTTCGTTCTTGCTGCGGGATCGAAGCGTTGCGACAACGTCCCCAGCCCTCAGAAGTTCGAAACTAGGCGGGCTTTATGCGGCCCGCAAGCTGCCCCTTGCAGCGGTCGGCGGCGGCATTAACATAGTTTCCCAGGCTTGGCCATATAGGCAGCCCCGTCTGGCGCTTTGTGCTTAGAGCATCACCATGCCGCCATTGATGTTGAGCGTGTGCCCGGTGATATAGCCGGCGCCGTCGCTGGCGAGAAATACCGTGGCGGCAGCCACCTCGGCCGCCGTGCCCAGCCGGCCGGCCGGCACCTTGCCCAGAATGGCTTCGCGCTGCTTGTCATTGAGCTCGTCGGTCATGGCCGAAGCGATGAAGCCGGGCGCGATGGTGTTGACCGTGATGTTGCGCGACGCCACTTCATAGGCGAGCGCCTTGGACATGCCGATCAGACCCGCCTTGGAGGCGGCGTAATTGCCTTGCCCGGGATTGCCCACGACGCCCACGACCGACGAAATGCCGATGATGCGCCCGAAGCGCTGCTTCATCATGCCACGCAACACGGCACGGGTGAGGTGAAAAGACGCCGTGAGATTGACGGCCAGCACCTGGTCCCACTCCTCGTCCTTCATGCGCATGAAGAGGTTGTCGCGCGTAATCCCGGCATTGTTGACCAGGATATCGAGGCCCCCCAGCGCCTTTTCGGCGTCTGGCACGAGCTGATCCACCGCCGCCAGATCCGAGAGATTGGCCGGAAGCACCTTCACGTCCCCCCCGATCTCGGCCGCGACCTGTTCGAGCGCTTCCACCCGCGTCCCGGAAATGGCGACGCGGGCGCCGGCCTGGGCGAGCGCCTTGGCAATTTCGCTGCCAATGCCGCCACTGGCACCGGTGATGAGGGCACGCTTGCCGGTCAAATCGAACATCTGGCGGGTCTCCTGGAGAAAAAAGTTCGGCTCAGCCCGCAAGGCTGGCAGCGAAGCCGTCGATATCGGCTGGGCTCGAGAGAGACAGGGCCTGGACCGCCGGATCGATGCGCTTGGCCAGGCCCGTAAGCACCTTGCCGCTGCCCAACTCGAGCAATTGCCCGATCTTGCCCTCACTCGTCATCCAGCCCACGCTCTGCGTCCAGCGCACCATGCCGGTGACCTGGTCGACCAGATGGGCACGGATCGCCTCGGGGTCGCTGACGGGCCGGGCGGTGACATTGGCCACCAGCGGCACCACCGGGCTCAGCATGCCCACCTCAGCCAGGGCCTGAGCCATGGTGTCGGCCGCCGGCTGCATCAAGCGGCAATGGAAGGGCGCGCTGACCGGCAGCAGCAGCGCGCGCTTGGCGCCCTTGGCTTTGGCAATCTCGACGGCGCGCTCGATGGCCTGCACGTCACCCGAAACTACCAGCTGGCCGGGGGAATTGTCATTGGCCAGATCGCAGACACCGCCCTGGGCCGCCTCTTGGGCGACTGCCTGGGCCGTTTCGAAATCGAGACCCAACAGGGCCGCCATGGCGCCCTGCCCGACGGGCACGGCGGCCTGCATGGCCTTGCCGCGGGTGCGCAGCAGCCGGGCCGTATCGGAAAGCGAGAACGTGCCGGCTGCGCAGAGCGCCGAATATTCGCCCAGCGAGTGGCCGGCTACGAAGCTCGCATGATCAACCAGGGCCACGCCCTTGGCCTCCAGCACCCGCACCACCGCCAGACTTACGGCCATCAGGGCGGGCTGGGCATTTTCGGTGAGGCGCAGCACGTCTTCCGGCCCCTCAAACATCAGCGCCGACAGTCGCTCTCCCAAGGCTTCGTCTACCTCGTTGAACACGGCGCGTGCTTCCGGAAAGGCGGCGGCGAGATCCTTGCCCATGCCGACGGCCTGGCTGCCTTGGCCCGGAAAGGTGAATGCGCGATTGGTCACGTGCGGCTCCGCAGGGTTATGCTTTGGTCTGGCCATGCCCAAACCCTGTTTGGAAGTCAAGAACGGCGACCCTGTGGCAAGGGGCCAAACACTTGCCTTTCCCGCCCGTTGCGCCTATAGAGCCCCCCTGCATTCGTTCGGCCGGGGGCTGAACGGAGGGTGAGCCCATGGCTCATAGGGCACCTGCCCGGCCTCCCGTGTTCCCGCTCTTTGCAAGACTGCTTTGACGCCTTTTATCGGCTTCAGAGGGGCTCCGCGCCGAGTGATGCCATCGTCAACTGCAAGCAAAAGGCGAATCATGCCGCTTTACGAGCACATCTTCCTGGCCCGCCAGGACGTCTCGGCCCAGCAGGTCGAAGACCTGGCCAAGACCTATTCCGAACTTCTGGAAGCCAATGGCGGCTCGGTCAAGAAGACCGAGTTCTGGGGCCTCAAGTCCCTCTCCTACCGCATCCGCAAGAACCGCAAGGCGCACTACACGCTGCTCAACATCGAGGCTCCCCCTGCGGCCATCGCCGAAATGGAGCGCCAGATGCGCATCAGCGAAGACGTGCTGCGCTTCATGACGCTGCGCGTGGATGCGCTCGAAGAAGGTCCGTCCGCCATGATGCAGAAGCGCGACGAGCGCTCTGACCGTGGCGATCGCGGCGACCGTGGCGGTGCCGATCGCGGCGACCGTCGCCCCCGCCGGTTCTAAGAGATAAGGACAATACGTCATGGCCATTCGTGATCTGACCACTACCCAGACCCGGCGCCCGTTCCAGCGTCGTCGCAAGACTTGCCCGTTCTCGGGCGAGAACGCGCCCAAGATCGACTACAAGGACGTCCGCCTGCTCCAGCGCTACGTTTCCGAGCGCGGCAAGATCGTCCCGAGCCGCATCACCGCCGTTTCCGCGCTCAAGCAGCGCGAACTGGCTCGCGCCATCAAGCGCTCGCGCTTTCTGGGCCTGATGCCCTACGCGGTGCAGTAAACTGATCGCCCTCCGGTCCGCCGGAGGGCACCTGCCTGCGCACCACGCGCGGGCATCGCTGGGGCAATGCGAATGGTCGCACGCCCCTAACCGCCAACCAGGGCGGGACAGCTTGGAGAACATCACATGAAAGTCATTCTGCTCGAGCGCGTTGGCCGCATGGGCCATATCGGCGACGAAGTCACCGTCAAGGACGGCTTCGCTCGTAACTTCCTTCTGCCCCAGGGCAAGGCGCTGCGCGCCACGGAAGCCAATCGCAAGCGTTTCGAATCCGAACGCACCGAGATCGAGAAGCGCAACCAGCAGCGTCGTGAAGCCGCTGCCGGTATCGGCCAGGGCCTCAACGGCCGGACGGTGACGCTGATCCGTCAGGCCGGCGAAACCGGCCAGCTCTATGGCTCGGTCGCGGCTCGTGATCTGGTCGAAGCTCTGGCTGAAGACGGCTATACCGTGCAGCGTTCGCAGGTTGCCCTGCTCTCGCCGATCAAGACGGTGGGCGTCCATTCCGTGGCGCTCAACCTGCACGCCGAAGTCGAAGTGACCATCAACGTCAACGTCGCCCGCTCGGCCGACGAGGCCACCCGCCAGATGCGCGGCGAAGACCTCACCATGCCCAGCTTCGATGACGACGAGGACGAGATCGTCGAGGAAGAGGCCGCCGAGGGCGAAGACGAGCAGGACGCTACCGTCTAAGCGACCCTTCGCGGGTTTTATCGGAATCGGGAGGCCGGGTTCATCGCCCGGCCTTTTTCGTTTGCAAGCCTGGGTTTCAACGTTGTCCCGCAAATCACAGGCTAGTGGCTCACAGGCACGGCCTGCGGCACTTGGCGCCATGCGATAGCAAACACGGCCTTGGCGCATCCTCTCTGCGGGTCTAAGAGGTGGACCACAGCCCTTTTCGATGGAGACTCACGCCCGTGGCGCAAGAGCGCAGCCCAGCCGAAATTTTGCAGCTTCACCCCGAAAAGCCGCCCCGCGTGGTGCCGCACAATATCGAGGCGGAGCAAGCGTTGCTGGGCGCCATTCTGGTCAACAACGAAGCCTTCTATCGCGTTTCGGACTTCCTGGACCCCGGGCATTTTTATGAGCCCATCCACCGCGACGTCTACGAAGTGTGCGGCAAGATCATCCGGGCCGGCAAGGCGGCCACCCCGATCACGGTCAAGACCTATCTGCCAGAAGGGCTGATGCCCGAAATGACCATGCCGCAATATCTGGCGCGGCTGGCGGCGGAAGCCACCACCATCATCAACGCTGCCGACTACGGCAACGTCATTCTCGAGCACGCCATCCGGCGCTCGCTGATCACCATCGGCCAGGAAATGTCGGAGATGGCGTTTTCGGCCGATCTCGATCTGGCGCCCGAAAAGCAGATCGAGGAAGCCGAAAAATCCCTGTTCGAATTGGCGCGCAAGGGCCAGTTCGGCCAAGGCTTCCAGCCCTTTAGTCAGGCGCTGACCCTGGCTATCGAAATGGCCGGGGAAGCCCATCGCCGCGACGGTTCGCTTTCGGGCGTTTCCACTGGCCTCACCGATCTCGACTACAAGATGGGCGGCCTGCAAAAGTCCGACTTGATCATCCTGGCCGGTCGCCCCGCCATGGGCAAGACCTCGCTGGTCACCAACATCGCGTTCAACATTGCCAAGGCCTATCGGGGCGCGCCGCTGCCCGACGGGCAGATGAAGACGGAGGAAGGCGGCATGGTCGGCTTCTTTTCGCTCGAAATGTCGTCCGAACAGCTCGCCACCCGAATTCTCGCCGAACAGGCCCAGATCTCTTCGTCAGACATCCGCCGCGGCAATATCCACGAGGACCAGTTCATGCGGCTGGTCGACACCTCCAACGAGATGTCGCGCATGCCGCTCTATATCGACGACACAGGCGGCCTGTCGGTGTCCCAGGTGGCGGCGCGGGCGCGTCGGCTCAAGCGGCAGAAGGGTCTCGACGTCATCATCATCGACTATCTGCAGCTGCTCACGGGCTCGTCGAAGAAGGCGAGCGAAAACCGCGTGCAGGAGTTGACCGAGATCACCACGACGCTCAAGGCCCTGGCCAAGGAGCTCAACGTGCCCGTGATCGCTCTCAGCCAGCTCAGCCGTCAGGTGGAAGCGCGCGAAGACAAGCATCCGCAACTGGCGGACTTGCGCGAATCGGGGTCCATTGAGCAGGACGCCGACGTGGTGCTTTTCGTGTATCGCGAGGAGTACTACCTCAAGAACAAAGAGCCCAAGGAAGGCACGCCCGAGCATTTGAGCTGGCAGAGCGAGATGGAAAAGGTGCATGGCAAGGCCGAAGTGATCATCGCCAAGCAGCGCCATGGCCCCACCGGCACGGTGCAGCTCGCCTTCGAGGCCAGCTTCACCCGCTTCTCCAACCTGGCGCGTGCCGACTACTTGCCCGAACGTATGGAATAGCATGGCCGCAACAGCTGCATCCGGGATCGGCGGACGACTGACTGTCGATCTGGGCGCGATCGCACGCAATTGGCGGGCACTCGACAAGGTGAGCCACAACGCCCTGACCGGCGCCGTGCTCAAGGCGGACGCCTATGGCTGCGGCATCGTGCCGGTGGCGCAAACCCTGTCGCGCGCCGGTGCCCAGTTCTTCTTCACGGCCACGCCCGATGAGGGGCTGCTGCTGCGCCGCGCGGTGCCGGGCGCCTATATCTTCGTGCTCGACGGGCTGTTTCCGGGCGCTGCCAAGTTCTATCTCCAGCACAGCCTGATGCCGGTCCTGTCTTCCCTGGCCATGCTGGACGAATGGCTCAAGCTGTGCATTTCGCGCAACGAAGCAGTGCCGGCTGCCTTTCATTTCGACACCGGGATGAACCGGCTGGGGTTCCGACTCAACGAGATTTCCATCGTCAAGCGCCTGATCGAGCAGATCGGCTACGAGCCGCAGATGATCATGAGCCATTTGGCCTGCGCCGACATGCCCCAGCACGAAAAGAACCGCACCCAGCTGGCGCTGTTCCAGGCCGTACTGCAGCAGTTTCCCACCGTGCCCGCCTCGCTGGCCAATTCCGCCGCGATGATGACGGGGCGCGACTATCACTTTCAGATGGTGCGGCCCGGCATAGCCCTCTATGGCGGTCGGGCGGTTTCGGGCCGGCGCAATCCCATGGCGCAGGTGGTCAAGCTCGAAGCGCCGATTCTGCAGGTCAAGGAGGCCCGAACGGGCGAGACTGTGGGCTACGGCGCCCAGGTCACCCTGTCGCGCGACAGTCGCCTGGCTATCGTGGCCATCGGCTATGCGGATGGATTTTTCCGCGCGCTGTCGAGCAGCAATGGCCGTCCGGGCGGTAAGGTAGCGATTCGCGGGCAGCTCGTGCCGGTGATCGGCCGGGTGTCGATGGATCTGCTCGCCGTGGACATCACCGAACTGGGCACCGTGCCCCTGCCCGGTGAGATGGTCGAGATTCTGGGCCCCACCCTCAGCGTCGACGACCAGGCCGATGCCGCCGGTACGATCGGCTATGAGGTGCTGACCGCGCTCAAGGGCCGCTACTCGCGCCAGTATGTCACCGAACCGATCAGGACGCCGGCCGCCTGATGGCCAGGACCAAGAGCCAATATGTCTGCCAGGCTTGCGGCGCGGTTACGGCGCGCTGGATGGGCCGGTGCGAAAGTTGCGGCGAGTGGAACACCATCGTCGAGGAGATGGTGGATGGCGGCGTGGGCGCCGGGCCCAAATCCGCCAAGGCCGGCAATCGTCCCACCCAGCTCGTGCCACTCTCGGGCGAGACGGAAAGCGCGGCGCGCGTTGTTACCGGCATTGCTGAACTCGATCGGGTGACGGGCGGCGGCTTCGTGCGCGGCTCCGCCGTGCTGGTGGGTGGAGATCCCGGCATCGGCAAGTCCACCCTGTTGTTGCAGGCAGCGGCGGCTCTGGGTAATTCCGGCAAGCGCGTCATCTACGTCTCGGGTGAAGAAGCGGTGGCCCAGGTGCGCCTCAGGGCGCAACGGTTGGGACTGGGCGAAGCCGACGTGTCTCTGGCCAGCGAGACCAATGTCGAGATCATCCTGGCGACGCTCCAGCATGGCGAGCCGCCCCATCTGGTGATCATCGATTCGATCCAGACGCTGTGGACCGATCGGGTGGAAAGTGCGCCGGGCACGGTCACCCAGGTCCGCACCTCGGCGCAGGCGCTCACGCGATTTGCCAAGAAGTCAGGTGCCGCCGTGGTGCTGGTGGGCCATGTCACCAAAGACGGGCAGATCGCCGGGCCGCGCGTGGTCGAGCACATGGTCGATGCGGTGCTCTATTTCGAAGGCGATGCCAGCCATACCTTCCGCATTCTGCGCGGGGTGAAAAACCGTTACGGCGCTACCGACGAGATCGGCGTGTTCGAGATGTCGACGCTGGGCTTGCGGGAAGTGGCCAATCCCTCCGCCCTGTTTCTCGATCAGCGCGACGAAGGCGCCGCAGGCTCGGCGGTGTTTGCCGGTATGGAAGGTACGCGCCCCGTGCTGGTGGAAGTGCAGGCCCTGGTGGCGCCCTCCCCCCTCGGCACGCCGCGCCGGGCCGTGGTAGGTTGGGACTCGGCGCGCCTGTCCATGATCCTGGCCGTGCTCGAAACCCGTTGCGGCGTGCGCATCGGGGCCAACGACATTTATCTCAACGTTGCGGGCGGCCTCAAGATCAACGAACCGGCTGCCGACGTGGCGGTGGCGGCGGCGTTGATCTCATCGCTGACCGATTCGCCACTGCCGCCCGATGCCGTCTATTTCGGCGAGATCTCGCTGGCTGGCGGCATCAGGCCCGTGGTGCATGCGGCACTGCGGCTGCGCGAAGCGGCCAAGCTGGGCTTCAAATCCGCTTCGGCAGGTAAGCTCGGCGCAGGTGACAAGGCAGACGGCATCTCGGTCAACGAGTTCAGCGAACTTGCCGACCTGGTGGGCAAAATTGCGGCCAAGGGTCGCAAGCGGCCCGAAACGGAATGAGGCAATGTGGGCACACTGACGTGACTGTCGCCACAGACGCTTGGAATTTCAGTCATTAGCCGTTAAACGACAACCAAAGACAGCGCGGAACCCTCAACCCATGCTCACCGCATTCGACGTCGGCGTCGGCATTCTCGTCCTGATTTCGGCCATTCTGGCCACGGCGCGCGGGCTGACCCGGGAAATTCTGTCGCTGGCGACGTGGGCCGGTTCGGCCGCCATTGCCGTTTACATGTGGCAATACCACCCCGAACTCGCACAACAATACATTTCGGACGAAACCGTCGCCGCCATCGCCACGGTGGTAGTGACCTTCATCGTCGCGCTGATCATTCTGCATCTTTTGACCATGCGCATCGCCGATCTGGTAGTGGACAGCAAGATCGGGCCGCTCGATCGCTCGCTGGGCTTTGTGTTCGGTGCCGCTCGCGGCATCCTGATCGCCGTGGTGGCCGTGGTGTTCGGCAACTGGTTGCTGGGCACTAATCTGCCCCCCTGGGCCGCCCAGTCGCGTTCCTTGCCCATGCTGACATCTCTGGGCGACACTTTGATCTCGGCGCTGCCCGACGACCTGGAATCGCGCGTTACCGACTTCCTGCAACGTGGCACCGGACCCGATGACGAGGGCCCTGCCGATGGAACGCTTGACGACAACGGCACGGACCAAACCGAAAACGGCACGATTGCGCCCGTTCCGCCCACTGCGATCTGATCATTTTGTGGTGACGGGCCGCCCAATGGACGGTCCGTGCCCTATTTGAACCCCTTGACGCTCGTGCTCATCGGCACGGGCCGCGCACATTTCGGGTGATGACCATGGCCAATGAGCACAATGACCCTTTCGATCTCGATGGCGATACGCTGCGTGAAGAATGCGGCGTCTTCGGCATTCTGGGTCACCCCGACGCGACGGCACTGACTGCGCTGGGGCTGCACGCCCTGCAGCACCGTGGCCAAGAGGCAGCCGGAATCGTTTCCTTCGATGGCCGCCAATTTCATTCCGAGCGCCGCATGGGTCTGGTGGGCGACCACTTCACCGACCAGGCGGTGCTGGGCAAGCTGCCGGGCCCCATGGCCATCGGGCATGTGCGCTACTCGACCACCGGCGAGACCATCCTGCGCAACGTGCAGCCGCTGTTTGCCGAACTCGAGGCCGGCGGCATCGCAATTGCCCACAACGGCAATTTCACCAACGGCCTGACCCTGCGCCGCCACCTGATCGCCAACGGCGCCATCTGCCAATCCACCTCGGACACCGAAGTCGTGCTCCACCTGATCGCGCGGTCAAAGAAGATCTCGTCGTCGGATCGCTTTATCGATGCGATCAACCAGGTCGAAGGCGCCTACTCCCTGGTGGCTCTGACCCGCACCAAGCTGATCGGCGCGCGCGATCCCAACGGCATCCGGCCTCTCGTTCTAGGCGACCTCGACGGCAAGCCGATCTTCGCCTCCGAGACCTGTGCGCTCGACATCATTGGCGCCAAGTTCGTGCGCGACGTCGAGTGCGGCGAAGTGGTGATCTGCGAAGTGCAGGCCGATGGCAGCATCACCATCGAATCGATCAAGCCGGCCAATCCAAAGCCTGAGCGGCTGTGCCTGTTCGAGTATGTTTACTTCGCGCGCCCCGACTCGGTGGTGGGTGGGCGCTCGATCTATTCGGCACGAAAGCGCATGGGCGCCCATCTGGCGCGCGAGGCCAGCATCGAGGCCGACGTCGTGGTGCCGGTTCCCGATGGCGGCACGCCGGCGGCCATAGGCTACGCGCAAGAGAGCGGTATTCCGTTCGAGTTGGGCATCATCCGCAACCACTATGTGGGCCGCACCTTCATCGAGCCCAGCCAGCAGATTCGAGCCTTTGGCGTAAAACTCAAGCATTCCGCCAACCGCGAACAGCTCGAGGGCAAGCGTGTGGTGCTGGTGGACGATTCGATCGTGCGCGGGACGACCTCGGTGAAAATCGTGCAGATGATCCGCGATGCGGGTGCGCGCGAGGTGCATTTCCGCGTGGCCAGCCCGATGATCACCCATTCGGACTACTACGGCATCGATACGCCTGATCCTGAAAAGCTGCTGGCCAACCAATACAAGACGGTGGAGGACATGTGCCGGTTCATCGGCGCCGATAGCCTCGCCTTCCTGTCCATTGATGGTCTGTACCAGGCCGTCGGCGGAGAAAAGCGCAATCCGCTGGCGCCACGATTCACCGATCACTGCTTTACCGGCGCCTATCCAACCCCCCTGACCGATCTCGAGGGGCGTGAACGCAATGCTCCCCGACAATATTCCATGATGCGTGAGGCCGTCTGACCCATGACTACCCCTTCTGATCTGGCCGGCAAGGTGGTGCTGGTCACCGGCGCCTCACGCGGCATCGGTTACGCTACGGCCAAGGAAGTGGCGCGTCGTGGCGCCCACGTGATCGCCATGGCACGGACGGTGGGCGGTCTGGAAGATCTCGACGACGAGATCCAAGCCCTGGGCGGCTCCGCCACGTTGGTGCCGGCCGACATCACCGACGGCGATGCCATCGACCGGCTGGGCGCCGCTATTTTCGAGCGCTGGGGGCATCTTGACGGGCTGATCGGCAATGCCGGAGTGCTGGGCGTCATCACGCCCCTGCCCCATCTGGCGCCCGATGAGTTCGCCAAGGTGATGGCTGTCAACGTCACGGCCAATTACCGTCTCATTCGCTCGATGGACCTGCTGCTGCGCCAATCTACGGCCGGCCGTCTGGTGCTTGTGTCGTCGGGTGCTGCTGTGGCCGCCAAGCCCTATTGGGGGGCCTATTCGGCCAGTAAGGCGGCGGTCGACGTGATGATCAAGACCTATGCAGCCGAAATGGCCAACACCGCCGTGCGCGCCAACATCTTTTATCCGGGCGCCGTGCGCACTGCGATGCGGGCCAAGGCCGTGCCGGGCGAAAATCCCGACAGCCTGCCCCACCCTAACGACATCGCGCCGGCGCTGGTCGACATGATCGAACCCGCCTATGCCGCGACCGGCCAGCGTTTCAATATCCGCACCGGCCAGACTACGGCGCTCTAGCGCCGCAACGGCAAGGACAAGCGCTTAGCGCTTGTCCTCATCCACATAGGGGTTGCTGCCACCACGCACCCACAGCCGGATGGGTGTACCCGGCATCTCGAAGGCCTCGCGCAGCCCGTTCACCAGATAACGTTGATAGGATGCTGGCAGCACGTCCGGGCGCGACGCGAACAGGATGAAGCTGGGCGGCCGCATCTTGCCCTGCGTCATGTAGCGTAACTTCAGGCGACGACCCGAAACGGCCGGCGGCGGATGACTCTCAGTCATACCGGCAAGCCAACGATTGAGCCGAGCGGTCGAAATGTGGCTGTTCCACACCCGCTCGATCGCAAAGATTGCCTGCATCAGGCGATCCAAATTTCGCCCGGTGAGGCCTGACAGGGTCACCATCGGCACGCCACGCAGTTGCGGCAACAGGCGGTCGCAAGCCTCTTGCAGGGCCGAAAGCGTGGCGGGTTTGTCTTCCACCAGATCCCACTTGTTGATGGCGATCACCATGGCGCGACCCTCGCGCTCAACCAGATCGGCCAGTTGCAGATCCTGCTTTTCGAACGGCATGGTGGCATCGATCATCAGCACCACCACTTCGGCGTACTGAATCGAGCGCAGGCTGTCGCCCACGGCGAGCTTTTCGAGCTTTTCGGTCACGCGTGCCCGGCGCCTGATGCCGGCCGTATCGACCAGGTTGATCACCCGGCCTTCCCATTCCCAGGGCACCAGAATGCTGTCGCGGGTAATGCCCGCCTCGGGGCCCGTCAGCACCCGATCCTCGCCCACCAGGCGATTGACCAAGGTGGACTTGCCGGCATTGGGCCGTCCCACGATGGCGACGTTGAGGTGGCGCTTGGGATTCCAGCGCAGCTTGGGGGCGCTCTCGTCTTCCTCTTCACCCTCGGGCACATCGACATTGACCTCGGGGAGCTGGTCGAGATCGCCGGCGCTTTCCTGCAGCGCCTCGTCGGCGGCATCCACGGCCTGGGCAATGATGGCGTGCAGATCGGCCAGGCCCAGCCCATGCTCGGCCGAAAGCGGCACCGGCTCGCCAAAGCCCAGGGAATAGGCCTCCAGCAGGCCGGGCTCCGCCCCCTTGCCCTCGGCCTTATTGGCGATCAGATGCACCTGCTTGCCGGCCTTGCGCAGCACCTGGGCGAAGCGCTCGTCGAGCGGCGTGACACCCGCACGGGCATCGATCATGAATAGCAGAACGTCGGCATCGCGAATCGCCAGCTCGGTCTGCTGACGCATGCGATCTTCCAGGCTGCCATCGGTGCGGTCTTCGTAGCCGGCGGTGTCGAGCACGCGGAACTTGAGATCGGCGATTCGCCCCTCGGCCTCGCGCCGATCACGGGTTACGCCCGGTGTATCGTCGACCAGAGCGATCTTGCGCCCCACCAGCCGGTTGAACAGGGTGGACTTACCAACATTGGGGCGACCGACAATGGCCACGGTGACGCTCATCGGTCATCTTCCTTCGCATCTGAAACGAAATGGCCGGCAGCAAGGCGCGGCTTAAGTTGTTCGAGCGTCACGCCATGCCGCTTGGAACCTGCATGACATAACCCTTGGCTGCAAAAACGCCAAGCGGGCGCCGAGGCGCCCGCGACATGGCTCGGCCGGACGCAATGGGTCAGTTGGCTGGCGCCGGTTCCGGGGGCGCGACGGGCTCCGCGGCGGGAGCGTCGCCGGAGGCTGGGGCCAGATCGCCTTCGCCATCCATGGGCTGCTCGGGATCCTCGGCGCCTTCGGCCGTCAACTGCCCAAGATAGATCTGCACCCGGCCTTGCTGGTCCTGGCTGGCGAGCGGATCGCCCAGGATCGCATCGAAATTGTCGCGCGCCGCATCGAGATTGCCGGCCTTGTAATTGGCGAGGCCCAATGCTTCGCGTGCCGAATTGCGCAAGACGTTATCGGGCGCGGCCAGACTGCCGACGCGGGCTTCGACGGCAGCCAGATCGCCGCTATCTACCAGCACATTTCCGGCCAGCAGCAGTGCCAGTTCGCGCATACGCGCATCGGACTGGGTATTGGCGATTTCGTCATAGACCGTTACGGCCTCGTCGGGCTTGCCGTCGCGCCACAGCAGCGAGGCCTGCTTGAAGCGGGCCAGCATCGGATAGCCGCCATGGCCATCGGCGATGGCCTCATCCAGAGACGTCTGAGCCCCGGCCAGATCGCCAGCCTGAGCCCGATCCAGGGCGGTGAAGAACTGGTCGGACGCTTCGGCAGAATTGGAATTCTGGTACCAGGTCCAGCCTTCATTAGCCGCCACGGCCAGAACCACAGCCAAGGCGGCAGCAAACAGAAACGGCGCGGTGCGCCGCCAGAGTTTGCGCATCCGCTCCGACCGCAGGGATTCATCGACTTCGCGGAAAATGGTTTCTTCGGACATTACGCGCCTTGGCACCCAGCTTGCATTTGGCCGGCACCATAGTGATCCCGCCCCAACAATGCAATTGCTCCAAGCGGCTGCAAATCCGCCCCTATGCCAGGGGCGAAACCCCGAACAGGACCGGGTGCAGCACGAAGAGGAACAGCAAGTACAGCGCGGTGCCCGTCACCAGCGCAATGACGTCAGCGCGCAAGCCAGACACAATGATGGGTGCGCTCGGCCGCCGCGCCATCGCGATCCGATCGATGACGGTATAAATGAGGAAACTGCCAAACAGCAGCACCGAGGCCAGATCACCATTGGCCAGCAAATGCCCCAGCGCCCAGGCCATGACTCCCAACAGCATCGGATGCTTGACGGCGGCCTTTATACGCGTGGGTTTGCCGTAGGCAGCCGCGTTCAGCACGAACCCGATCCAGACCAGCAGCACGGCAGCGTGGCGCCCCCAAACCGGCGGCTCGAACACAGGTTCGGCGGTGGGGCGATAGAGCATCCAGCCAAAGATGATCAGCACGAGGCCAGCGAGCGAGACCAGCGAATAAATCCCCTTCCAGCGCCCGGTATTGGCTGCGATCTGCTCGTCTCGAAAGCCGGAAGCCACGATGCGCACCGAATGGATGCCGAAAAATGCCAAGAGGCCTACGACCAACACCGGCATGCCAACCTCCCTGTCCGTTTCCAATCAAACACCCATTGGCCCGACAAGAGAAGCGCCAAACGAAGCTAGCTTCTAACTTTCCGCCCGCCGATAAACTGCAGGGCTCAGCAAAAAGCCACGGCAGCGGGGGACTGCCGTGGCTTGCAAGTTTCACTTCGAAGCGCGTTCGTTCGAAACCAGACGTGAGGGGGCTGCTTGGGGAAGGGATGCCGGGTTTCACGTGGGGATACAGGCTCGACTCATCCGCGCCTTGAGCGAAACTAATGCTTGTGGTGATCGTCCTTGACGTCCTCACGGACGTCACCGACCTTGCTCTGCACCTTGCCGGCGGCCTTGTCGATCTTGCCTTCGGCCTGCAGCTTGGTGTTGCCGGTAAGTCCACCTACGGCGTCCTTGACCGCACCCTTGATCTGCTTGCCGGCACCGTCGACCTGATCTTTGTTAGGCATGATGAACTCCTCGTTTTTGTGGTTCGGCTAAACAACGTGCACAGCGCGAGGAAGTTCCTTTGGCCATTGCAGGTGGCTGTTTCCGCGCGCCCGAGCATGCTAGAGCGCTCCCATGCTCAGTCCCATGCCCGCGCGCTTTGATTATCGCCCACCAACCGATCCCTATCTGTCCATCATCTACGAGGACGAGGACATGGTGGTCGCCGACAAACCCAGCGGCCTGTTGACCGTGGCCGGCAATCACCCCGATCTCGCCGATTGCCTGATCGCGCGTGCCAGAGAGACCTACCCCACCGCCACAGTGGTCCACCGCCTCGATAAGGACACCTCGGGCATCCTGGTGATGGCGCTCAACAAGAAGGCGCTGGCCGGCATCGGCATCCAGTTTGAAAAGCGCCAGACCGAGAAGTCCTATGTGGCGCGCGTCTGGGGAGAGCTGGACGCCGAAACGGGTCGGGTAGATCTACCTTTGGCCACCCATTGGGAGCAAAAGCCCCGGCAGCGGGTGGATTTCGAAAACGGTCGGCCCTCCCAGACCAACTGGCAGGTGATCGCGCGCGAAGGGGGCATTACCCGCGTCAGGCTGTTTCCGCTGACCGGGCGCACACATCAGTTGCGCGTGCACATGATGGCCATCGGCAATGTCATTTTGGGCGACGCCTTCTATGCCGAAGGCGAGCCGCTAGAGGCTGCGGACCGGCTCCAGCTTCACGCCGAAACCTTGTCCTTTGCACATCCGCGCACCGGCGAGCGCCTCGATTTCGTGGTGCCCTGCCCGTTCTAGTCGGAAATTTCGCCGAGATAGCGCACGGCGATGCGATGAAAGAGGTGTCCCTCCTTCATCGTCGCGAGCCAGGCTTGAAACGCGCCCGCATCGGCAAAGCCGGCGCGTCTTGCGTCGGCATCGGTCACGTCGGCGGGGTCCATCTCGTGCATGGCATCGATGGCCAAGAGCCCGACCCTGGTCTTGAGCGTCCCGCCCGGCTTGACCGTGGGCCGCTTCCAGCGCCTGAACACCAGGTCCACCTGGCCGGCCTTGATGTCCTCGAGCAATTGGAGTTTGAGCAGCATCTGGTTCTCACTGGTGCGGGCGGCGGGACTCGAACCCGCACGAGGATACCCTCTCGGGATTTTAAGTCCCGTGTGTCTACCATTCCACCACGCCCGCGCGCGCCGTTGTCCTCTACATGCCCGGGCCGCTGCTGAAAAGGGCGGCGTTTTGGCCGTTTTGGATCAGTCGGTGCCGCCCGAGATCGGGGCGGCATAGGCAACGTCCAGATCCCACGGGAAGAAAATCCACGTATCCTGGCTAACTTCGGTGATGAAGGTATCCACCATGTCGCGGCCTTTGGGCTTGGCATAGACGGTGGCGAAATGAGCGCCCGGCAACATGTCCCGCACGGCGCGCGCGGTGTTGCCGGTGTCCACCAGGTCGTCCACGATCAGGATCTTGCCGCCATTGCGCGAGGCTTCCAGGATCGAGTCCGAAATGGGCTTGAGCACCCGCACGTCGCCCTGCTTGTTGTGATCGTAGCTCTTGACCGCAACGCTCTCGACCACGCGGATGTTGAGTTCGCGCGCCACAATGGTGGCCGGCACCAGCCCGCCGCGTGCAATGGCCACCACGGCGTCGAACGTGCCCATGCCGGTCAGCCGCCAGGCCAAGGCCCGACTGTCGCGGTGAAACTGGTCCCAGGTGACGGGGAAGGACTTGTTGGCGGGGTTGCTCACTGAATTGTCTCCGGGCAAGGACGATTCACGGCCAGATAGCGAAAAACGCGCGACGAGGCTATGCCGAAAATTCCGGCGGGGGCAGGCCGGCCGCGGCATGGGCGCGAGCAACCAGGTCCCGCACGCGCTCGGCGGCAACCTGCAGGCGATCGAGATCGGCCGAGCGCAGCACCAGTTCGGTGGTGGGGCGCACCCCGCCCATCTGCGGATAAGATCCCATCTTGACGTCTTCGAAATCGGCCTGGATGCGGCCGAACTCATCGCCCACGGCGCCCTCGCCCACTCCGGCCTGGATGGCAATGGAGTGGATCTTGCGTCCGCCCTGCAGCGTAGGCGCGATGGCTTCAAGCATGGCCTTCATGATGATGGGGACGCCGGCCATCACATGCACGTTGCCGATGCGGAAGCCAGGCGCGGCGCTGACGGAATTGACGATGAGGTCGGCGCCTTCGGGGATGCGGGCCATGCGCAGGCGCGCCTGGGTCACTTCCGTGCCGGTGGACGCCCAGCGCTCTTCCAGCATCGCACGAGCTTGCGCATTGATGGGCAGCGCCACCCCGAACGCCTTGGCAATGGCATCGGCGGTTATGTCGTCATGGGTTGGACCGATCCCACCGGTGGTGAACACATAGGTGAAGCGTTCACGCAGCGCGTCTACCGCCTCGACGATAGCCTCGGTTACGTCGGCCACCACCCGCACTTCCCGCAGCTCGATCCCCAGATCGGTGCAGAACTGGGCGGTTGCGGCGATGTTGACGTCCTTTGTGCGACCCGAAAGAATTTCGTCACCTATCACCAGAAGACCGGCGGTGACCGCATTGGCATTGTCCGACATGGAGAGGTTCCGGCAGCAGGAAGATGTTTGCCGAGCAATGCGCCGGGGACCCACAAAGGTCAAGCGAGGCAAAAGCGGCTCAATGCCAGATTTCTGGTGATCCGGAACGGGCGGAACACGCGTTAGGGATTACACTTCCATTCGAGGCGGGCTGTGACTATTTTCGGCAGCGATCGGAGAATGTCATGGTTACCTATATCGAAGCCGAGCGCACTACGCGGCGGTCTCCCGGCGTCATACCCCTGCACGGCCCCGCAGGCTTTGAAGGCATGCGCAAGGCCAGCCGGCTGACGGCCGAAGCACTCGACCTGCTGGTTGATCATGTGCGCCCCGGCGTCTCGACGCTCGAGCTGGACCGGCTCGCTTTCGAATTTGCCCGCGATCATGGCGCCATGCCGGCCACCCTGTTCTACAAAGGCTATCGGCACTCCATCTGTACCTCGATCAATCACGTGGTCTGTCACGGCATTCCCAATGACCGTCCGCTGCGCGAGGGCGACATCGTCAATGTCGATCTCACGCTGATCGTGGACGGCTGGTATGGCGACTCGAGCCGCATGTATCCGGTGGGCGAGATCTCGCGCAAGGCCGAGCGGCTGATCGAGGTCACCTATGCCTGTTTCGAGGCAGGACTGGCCCAAGCCGTGCCAGGCAACACCACGGGTGATATCGGCGCGGCCATCCAGCGCCTGGCGGAGGGGGAGCGCATGAGCGTGGTGCGCGATTTCGTCGGCCACGGTCTGGGTAGGCTCTTTCACGACGAGCCCAACATCCTGCATTTCGGCGTTCCGGGCACCGGGGTGGAACTCAAGCCCGGCATGATCTTCACCATCGAGCCGATGATCAATCTGGGCCGGCCACATGTGAAGGTTCTGGCCGACGGCTGGACGGCGGTGACGCGTGACCGCACCCTGTCGAGCCAGTGCGAACACTCCATCGGTATCACCGAGACCGGCCACGAGGTGTTCACCCAATCGCCGCGCGGGCTGTTCAACCCCCTGGCCGCCCGGCAAGGCTGACCATGAAAGATGACGGCAAGCCGACACCCGGCAGCGGCTTGCAGGAGGCCCCCCATTATCTGGGCCACCGCGAACGCGCTCGCGAGCGCTTCATGCGTGCCGGCGAAGCGGGGCTGCAGGACTACGAACTGCTCGAGCTGGTGCTTCACATCGTAGTCCCAAGGCGCGACACCAAGGGGATGGCCAAGGAGATGCTGGCCCGCTTCGGCTCGTTTTCGGCCGTGCTCAGCGCACCGCCGTCGCGCTTGGAGGAAATCTCGGGTCTGGGCGACATTTCCATCACCAATCTCAAAGTCATCCAGGCGGCGGCACAGCGCTTCGCCCGGGACCGGCTCGATCGCGAGCAGCCGGTGCTGAACTCGTGGTCGGCGCTGATGGACTACATCAAGGCGCAGATGGCTTATGAGACCATCGAGCAGTTCCGCATCCTGTTTCTGGACAAGAAGAACAAGCTGATCGCAGATGAAGTGCAGCAGCGCGGCACGGTCGATCACACCCCGGTCTATCCGCGCGAGGTGATCAAACGCACGCTGGAGCTATCGGCTACGGCCCTGATCCTGGTGCATAATCACCCCTCGGGCGATCCACAGCCTTCGGCGGCCGACATCCAGATGACACGGGCCATCATCGAAGTGTCGCGCCCTTTGGGCATCACCGTACACGATCACATCGTGATCGGGCGCCACGGCCATGTGTCGATGAAGGCGCAGAAGCTACTCTGAGACAGACTCGGGCGGTCGGTTGATCTTGCCCGAACCGGGCAGCAGCCGCTGCACGCCTGCGCGCCAGGACTTGACCAGCCGATGCAGGTTCGGATCGCCCTTGATCCGGGCCCGGAGCGCCTGCAGCCGCCGATGCAGCGCCAGCGCCAGCCGGCCGGTGGCCGTGACCGCCAAAAAGTGGTGGCGAAGCGGAATCTGCACATTGCACCAATGCCGCTTTTCGTCGGTGAATCCCGCCCCCATGTCGAACATCACATAGCCTTGGTCAAACACGGTCTGCATCACGCGCAGCAGACATTGCTTGCCTGGCGAACCGCCTTGAACGGACGGCTCCTGGCTCATCGACGAGATCAGGCAGAACAGCCGATCGCCCTGGGCCAGATTGTAGCGTACCGCCACGATCTCGCCCTCGAGCCTCAGCACATGGAGGACCACCCGCATGCCCGACCCGGGCCGCAGTGCGCCGATATAGAACTCCCTTATACCAGGACAGGCGAAGGGGTCGCGCACACCCATGGTGCGGAACCGGGCCGCGCGCTGGGCAAACATGACATCCAGAATCGGCTCGGCCTCCGGCGTGCCGGCAAGGCTTTCAAAGCTGACCACGCCCAAGGCGTCGAGTCGGTCGCCCTGCTGCCGGTCGTGTTTGCGCCGGCTGCGGCTGCGGCAGGCATCGGCGGTGGCCCAATCGCGGTATTGCGCGCGATACAGCGTGTCGCTGGCAACGGGATAGAACAGCTCATCGAACAACCCGGCATGCCCGCCTGCAATTTCGGGCACGGTGCGCAGCGAGAACAGATCTACCCCCGGCACCTGTGCGGCCATGCGCGTCCAAAAGACGCGGCGCTCGGCAGGGGTGAGTGCAGCCAGGCGCGCGTGGTCGACCAGCGGCGCATAGCAACCGGCATGGCTACCGGGAAACCAACTGGCCATGCGCACGCCGCAGGCGCGCCGCACATGGAGGGCCAGCAATGCCACCGGCATACCGTCGAGTTCGGCAACGACATAGCACTGCTCGCGCGCCGGAATGGCTTGCGTTTTCACCCAATGGGCGATGAAGTCAACACATTGCCCCGGCGATTCCATGCCGGCCAGCGCCAGTCGACGCCAAACGGATTCGACGTCGGCCAAATCATGGAACAGAGCGACCTGCAGCGAAACCAAGCCGTCCACCGCACTGGTGCTGTGCGCGGAGGTGTCGACCCGGTGCGGGGCAGGCTCGTCGTGAAGCGACAGGTCCAGGGCCAAGTCCATCCTTCCCGGCCATCATGCTGGCAGTGACCTTAGCCCTAACCCATCAAGATTTGGCTAAACAATCCAGCGGCGATGTCCGAGCGGATCGCCTATTGATCGAGAAGGTTAAAGCCCTCTCGATCAGCCGAACTGGCTCAGCGCCGGGAAGGTTTCGAGAAACCAGAACGACAGCCGCGTGAACTGACCGGTGATGAACAAGATGCCGGTGAGGATCAGGAACACCCCCATCACCTTTTCCACAGTGCCCAGATACTTCCGGAAGCCGTTGAAAAAGCTCAGAAACGGGCCGATGGCGATTCCGGCCAAAATGAAAGGCACGCCCAGACCGGCCGAGTAAAGCGCCAGGAGGGCTGCGCCCTCGGCCGCCGTGCTTTGGCTGGCCGCCACCGAAAGGATCGCCGCCAGAACCGGACCGATGCAGGGCGTCCAGCCAATGGCAAAGGCCAGGCCCAACAAAAAGCCACCCACCGGGCCGCTGGCCATGCCGGGACCGGAATGGCGCATCTGCCGGTCGAGCAACGCAATGCGGAACACGCCCAGAAAATGCAGTCCCATGAGGATGATCAGCACACCCGCCACCGGCATCAGCCAGGGCAGCGCCTGACGGAACGCCAGGCCGAAGGCCGTGGCGGTGGCGCCCAGCGTGATGAAAACGACCGAAAAGCCCAAAACGAAGAAGATCGAAGTCAGGACGCTGCGCCGCCAATGCACCCCCGCCACCGCCCCATCGGCGCGCAACTGCTCGAAGCTCGCCCCACTCATATAGGAGAGGTAGGGCGGCACGAGCGGCAGAACGCAAGGGCTGAGAAAGCTGAGCACCCCGGCACCAAACACCACCGGCACAGAAAATCCGAACATGGGCAATCCTTCGTTTGCGCGTTTGTGGCCGTGCGCACCCCAAATCGCAATGCGGGGCTTGGACGCATCGCTCAGTTGTGAAGCTGAGGGGGTCATGCTAGTGCGGCGCCAGCACGCCTAACAGAACACGGATCGTTTCGCCAATGACCGGCCAGCCCGTCCTCATCGCCCCTTCGATTCTGTCGGCCGATTTCGCGCGCCTGGGCGAGGAAGTCACCGCCATCGTCGCAGGCGGCGCTGACTGGGTGCATGTGGACGTGATGGACGGGCATTTCGTCCCCAACCTTACCATCGGACCACTGATCGTTTCGGCGTTGCGTCCGGTGACCAGCAAGGTGCTCGACGTGCATCTGATGATCGCACCGGTCGACCCCTATATCCGCGCCTTCGCCAAGGCCGGGGCCGACATCATCACCCTGCATGCCGAAGCCGGACCGCATTTGCATCGCTCGATCCAGGCCGTGCGCGCCGAGGGCAAGAAGGTGGGCGTGGCGCTCAATCCGGCAACCCCGGTTTCTGTGCTCGAACACGTCATTGCCGATCTCGATCTGGTGCTGATCATGAGCGTCAATCCCGGCTTTGGCGGCCAGAGCTTCATCCCCGAGACCCTGACCAAGCTGCGCCAGGCGCGCGATCTGATCGCAGGACGCTCCATCATTCTCGAAGTTGATGGCGGTGTCACCGCCGCCAATGCCAGCGATATCGTGCGGGCGGGCGCTCAGGCCCTGGTGGCGGGCTCATCGGTGTTTGCTGGCAACGACCCGGCCACTTATGCCACGCGCATAGCCGCCCTGCGGTCCGCAGCGCAGACGCTGCATGCCTGACCTGCCCCCAAATGGCCCCAAGGGGTTGAGCCACATGACCTTCATCGTGGCCGACCTCGACCGCATGGACGAGATCATGACCGGGCTCCTGGGTGCGCGGCGGATCTATGACAGCGGCACGGAGACATTTTCGCTCTCGCGTGAGCGCTTTTATCTTCTGGGCCAGGACCAGCTCTGGATTGCCGTGATGGAGGGTGAGCCCCTGCCCGCGCGCAGCTATAATCACGTCGCCTTCGCCATCGACGAGGCCGAGTTCGAGGCCTACCGCGATAAGATTGCCGCGCTGGGCCTGGAGCTGCGCGAGACGCGTCCGCGCGTTGCCGGAGAAGGCCGCTCGCTCTATTTCTACGACCACGACAATCATCTATTCGAGCTGCACACGGGCACACTGAGCGAGCGGCTGGCTCGCTACGCCCACGCCCCATCCGCCACCTTGTGAGAAAGTGACCCCATGATCCCGCGCTATTCCCGCCCCGAGATGGTGGCCATCTGGTCGGCCGAAACCCGCTTCCGCATCTGGTTCGAGATCGAAGCGCATGCCACGACCCGCCTGGCCGAGCTGGGCGTGGTGCCGGCCGAAGCGGCGCGCGTCATCTGGGAGAAGGGCGAGGGTGCAACGTTCGACGTCGAACGCATCGACGAGATCGAGCGCACCACCAAGCACGACGTCATCGCCTTTCTCACCCATCTGGCCGAGATCGTCGGGCCAGAAGCCCGCTTCGTGCATCAGGGCATGACCTCTTCGGACGTGCTCGACACCACGCTCTCTGTGCAACTCAAGCGTGCCGCCGATCTGTTGATCGCCGACGTCGACAAGCTGCTGGCAGCCCTCAAGCGTCGCGCCATGGAGCACAAGACCACCATCACCATAGGCCGCAGCCACGGCATTCACGCCGAGCCCACCACCTTCGGGGTCAAGCTGGCGCAGGCCTATGCCGAGTTCGCCCGCTGCCGCCAGCGGCTGGTTCTGGCGCAGGCGGAAATCGCCACCTGCGCCATTTCGGGTGCCATAGGTACCTTCGCCAATATCGATCCGTCGGTAGAGGAGTACGTCGCCGAAAAGCTTGGCCTCAGCGTCGAACCGGTCTCCACCCAGGTGATCCCGCGCGACCGCCACGCCATGTATTTTGCAACGCTTGGCGTGGTGGCCAGCTCGATTGAGCGGCTTGCCACGGAAATCCGCCATCTGCAGCGCACCGAAGTGCTGGAGGTCGAGGAGTATTTCTCGCCCGGCCAGAAGGGCTCGTCTGCCATGCCGCACAAGCGCAATCCGGTGCTGTCGGAAAATCTCACCGGCCTGGCGCGGCTGGTGCGTAGCGCCGTAACGCCTGCGTTGGAGAACGTTGCGCTCTGGCACGAGCGCGACATCTCCCACTCGTCGGTGGAGCGCATGATCGGGCCCGATGCCACCGTCACGCTCGATTTCGCTCTGGCGCGACTGACCGGGCTGATCGAGAATCTGGTGGTCTATCCGCAGAACATGCAGAAAAATCTCGACCTGTTGGGCGGGCTGCACAATTCCCAGCGCGTGTTGCTGGCCCTCACGCAAGCCGGCATGAGTCGGGAAGAGAGCTATGCCGCCGTGCAGCGAAATGCCATGCGCGTCTGGCAATCGAGCGGGGACCGCAGCGGACAGTTCGCAGCCAATCTCAAGGCAGATCCCGAAGTTGCAGCCAGGCTGACGCCACAGGCCATCGACGCCATGTTCGACGATGCCTATCACCTCAAGCACGTGGACACGATTTTTGCCCGCGTATTCGGCAACGCATAAGGGCCAAAGACCGGCTCGGGAAAACACGGAATGAAGATTGCTGACGCAGACATTCTGATTCTGCCCGGCCTGGGCAATTCCGGCCCGGGCCACTGGCAGCGGCGCTGGGAAGAGCGCCTGCGCAACGGCCGCGTGGTGGAACAGGACAATTGGGACTCGCCCCAGCGTGACGTCTGGGTGGATCAGATCGAGCAGCAGATCATCTATGCCACTCGCCCGGTCGTGGTGGTCGCCCATTCGCTGGGGGTGAGCGCCCTCGTGCACGCTGCCCAGCGGCTCAAGGACACCAAGGTGCGCGGGGCATTTCTCGTCTCGGCGCCTGATCTCGAGTTCAACCCGGACGTGCCGCCGCCGACCCTGGCGTTTCGCGATGTGCCGCGCGATCCCCTGCCCTTCCCTTCAATGCTGGTGGCGTCCAGCAGCGATCCATACTGCTCGCTCGATCGCGCGGTGGAATTTGCCACCTGCTGGGGCTCGGACTTTCATGTAGCCGGCGATGCCGGCCACATCAACATAGCCTCCGGGCATGGCCCCTGGCCCGAGGGACTTTTGATGTTCACGCGCCTCATGCAGCGGCTGCGATAGGCAGGACCCCGCCGCCTCGGTGGCGACGGAGTCGCGGGGCAGATCAGCTCTCGCTGGCCACTTCCTGGTTAGCCATGGCGGCAAACTCGGCCATCTTGGTGCGAATGGTGGTTTCGGGCACCGAAACATTCTTGACGCTCAAATCGGCGCTCACCTTGCGGAACACGTCCTCGTCGCCAGCTTCCTCGAAATCGGCGGAAACCACTTCGGCGGCATAGGCCTTGGCCTCTTCGCCGCTCAGCCCGATCTGCTCGGCGACCCACAGGCCCAGCAACCGATTCCGGCGCACTTCGGCCTTGAAGCGTTGTTCGGCATTGAAGGCAAAGCGAGCTTCCTCGCCTTTCTTACGATCGTCGAAACCGGCCATAGTCACTCCTCGAGCTGGTGTTGAAGCACGTCCCGCCTTTGGCGAACATCATGCCATACCACCCGAAATAGGAAGCTCGATGACGCAAATCAACCGCTTGGCGGTCATCTCTGTTGCCGGCGGTCAACCGGCCCCGGGGCACAAAGAGCTTGCTTTTTCGCACCATTCTGGCGCATGAAGCGGCCAAATTTGGCTCTTTCCCTTCATTGATGAGAATGGACAGCTGAGATGAACCGTCGGCGCAAAATCTATGAAGGCAAGGCGAAGGTCCTTTATGAAGGCCCCGAGCCCGGCACCCTCATTCAGTACTTCAAGGATGACGCCACCGCCGGCAATGGCGCCAAGCACGAGATCGTGGATGGCAAGGGTGTGCTCAACAACCGGATCTCGGAGTACATTTTCTCCAAGCTCAATGGCCTGGGCATCCCCACCCACTTCGTGCGCCGGCTCAACATGCGCGAGCAGTTGATCAAGGAAGTCGAGATCATCCCCATCGAGGTGGTGGTGCGCAACGTGGCTGCCGGCTCGCTGACCAAGAGGCTGGGCCTGGAAACCGGCACGCAATTGCCGCGCTCGATCATTGAATTCTACTACAAGGATGACGCGCTGGGCGACCCGCTCGTCTCCGAAGAGCACATCACCGCCTTCGGTTGGGCGACCCCACCCGAACTCGACGACATCATGAGCCTGGCCATCCGCGTCAACGACTTCCTCACCGGCCTGTTCATGGGCGTCGGCATTCAGCTGGTCGACTTCAAGATCGAATGCGGCAGGCTCTACGAGAACGACATGATGCGCGTGGTGCTCGCCGACGAGATCTCGCCGGACAACTGCCGCCTGTGGGACGTCAAGACCCGCAACAAGCTCGACAAGGACCGTTTCCGCGAAGATCTGGGCGGCCTGGTCGATGCCTATCGTGAAGTGGCCCAGCGGCTGGGCATCCTGTCTGAAACCGATAACGCGCTGACGACCGGTCCGCGCCTCGTCCAGTAGCTGGAGACTGCTACCCATGAAGGCCAGGGTGATCGTAACCCTAAAGTCCGGCGTGCTCGACCCCCAGGGTCAGGCCATTGAAGGCTCGCTCAAGAGCCTGGGGTTCGAAGGCGTCTCCGGGGTGCGCCAAGGCAAGGTGTTCGACGTCGAGATCGGGGATCAAAGCCTTGAACAAGCACGTCAATCCCTGACGCAGATGTGCCAGGTGTTGCTGGCAAACACCGTGATCGAGAATTTCACGATCGAGCTCTGAAACTAAACTTGTTTCAAACCTTCCGGTCTTTATAAGAGCCGGGCCGACGCGGTGCCAAGGTGCTTCGTCGGCCTGCGCCCCACTGGTGCAGTGGCGTTAGTGCCGATTCGGATTTGGACCATGCTCAAGACGATTTCTCTGTCTCTGATGTTCTTTGTTACCCTGGGCGTGCTGGTCGCCGCCTACGCCTCCGTGCCCGTCGTCTAAGGCCGACCGGCGCCCCCTTCAGCTTTCTGCATCGTCCGATCTGGCGGAAATAGGTTTGCCGTTAAGGCTGATCGATTTGCGTCGATGCTTTGCCATGGCACAGGCGCTATGGTCAGCATGATGGGCCATGGGGAAGTAGAGACAATGGCGACTGGCGTGCGGACACGGCTCGACTGGGTGGATGTGGCCAAGGGAATTTCGATTCTCCTGGTGGTCATGATGCATTCGGCATTCGGCGTAGGCGCCGACACGGGCGGCACCGGCGTGCTGCACTGGATCATCGCCTTTGCCACGCCGTTCCGCATGCCCGAATTCTTTCTGATCTCCGGGCTCTTCCTCAGCCAGGTCATCGGCCGCGACTGGCTGCGCTATGCAGATCGCCGTGTGGTGCACTACCTCTACTTCTATGCGCTCTGGGCCGTGATCCATATCGTGTTCAAGGAAGCCCTGGTGGCGCGCGACCCGGCCCTGGCGGCCAACTCGCTGCTGCTCGCGCTCGTCCAGCCCTATGGCGTGTTGTGGTTCATCTACATGCTCGCCGTGTTCAGTGCGGCTGCCAAACTGCTCCATCAGTTGCGCGTGCCTCATTGGCTCGCTTTGCTGGCCGGGGCTGTGCTGCAGATCGCGTCCGTCAACACGGGCAGCTACATTCTCGACTATTTCGCCGCCTATTTCGTCTATTTCTACGCAGGCTATGCCTTTGCGCCAATGATCATTGGGCTGGCGGATGCGGCTCAGGCTCGCTTGGGCCTGGCGCTTCTGGGCCTGTTGGGCTGGGCGCTTCTCAATGCCGGCCTCGTATTTGGCGGCGGGTTCCGCCTCTTGCCCGATCATGTGGAGATGGGCTTTGCTGCCCTGCCCGGACTGCATCTGGTGCTTGCGCTTCTCGGCTCGGCGGCGCTTTGCGTAAGTGCAGCACTCTTGAGCAAGCTGTCCGCCATGGCCTGGCTGCGCTGGCTGGGCGCTCACTCGCTCGTCGTCTACCTCGCCTTCGCCCTGCCCATGGGCATAACCCGGACCGTACTGATGGCCACCGGGGCGATCACCGATACGAGTCTGATCTCGATTGCAGTGATGGCTGCCGCCGTGATCGGGCCACTGCTGCTGTTGGCGCTGGTGAAGCTGACGGGTCAGGGTCGATTCCTGTTTGCCAGGCCCGATTGGGCCCACCTGCCCGGCACGCGCCAGCCGGCAGGCGCCCGACCTGCTCCTGCCGAATAGACGGCCTGAGATTTGTGCTTGCGTTTTGTGCCTCAAAACAGGACAAGACGCACAACCCGAACAGCGCTGAGGATCGACCGATGAAATCGGCCGTGATCGTCTTTCCCGGTTCCAACCGCGATCGCGACATGATCGCCGCCCTAAGCTCGGTCTCGGGCCGCGCCCCGGCCGTGGTGTGGCACAAGGACACCGAGTTGCCCGATGTCGACCTCATCGTGGTGCCCGGCGGTTTCTCCTACGGCGACTATTTGCGCTCGGGCGCCATCGCCGCGCGCTCACCCATCATGGAAACGGTGCGCGAACGCGCCGCCCAGGGCGTGGTGGTGCTGGGCGTGTGCAACGGCTTTCAAATTCTCACCGAAGCGGGCCTGCTGCCCGGCGTGCTGATGCGCAATGCCTCGCTGCGCTTCGTGTGCCGCACGGTCAAGCTCGAGATCGTCAACGCCACCACCCGGTTCACCAAGGGCTATCGCGCCGGCCAGGTCATCGATTGCCCCGTGGCCCATCACGACGGCAATTATTTCGTCGATCCCGACACGCTCAAGCGTCTCGAGGACAACGACCAGATCGCCTTCCGCTACGCTCACAATACCAACCCGAACGGTTCGCTGCGCGACATTGCCGGCGTGCTCAACGCACAAAAGACCGTTCTTGGCTTGATGCCCCATCCTGAGAACCTGATCGAAAGCGCGCATGGCGGCGTTGACGGTCGGCCATTGTTTTCCGCCATGCTGCAACAGGTGGCCTGATGACCCTGCACCGCACCGTCACACTTCTAGGTCTCGCATTGGGACTTCTCGGCCTTGGACTGCAATTTGCGCTGACCATGCCGCAATTTGCCGCCGAAGTGGGTTGGGGCTTGGGGCTGGTACGATTCCTGACCTTCTTCACCATTCTCACCAACCTGATGCTGGTGCTGATCTATGCCTCCGAGCTGAGCGGGTCCGCCTTGCTGGGTTGGTGGCGCAGCCCCGTCACGCGGGCCATGATGGCCGCCGCCATGCTGCTGGTCATGCTGTTTTACCATGTCATGCTGGCGCCCAGCCTGCATTTCGAAGGCGGCATGCAGGTGGCGACGGTCATTTTGCACTACATTGCCCCCAGCCTCTATATCGGCTTCTGGCTGGTCTATGCCCGCCACGGCGCGCTCACTATGTGGCATGTGCTGCCCATGATGGTGCCGCCCGCGCTCTATCTGGCGTGGGTCTTGCTCCGCGGCAGCTGGGTGGGCGAATATCCCTATGAGGTGCTCAACGTCGCCGAACTGGGCGCAAATGCCGTGATCAACAACGTCTCGGCGCTCATCTTCCTGTTCATGGTCCTGGCCGGGATCGCCGTTACCGTCGATCGTCGCATCGCGGCAGGCGGCCGAAGCGCCCAGACCGTCCACCATGCCTGAACGCTCCCGTTAGGGCTGGACTCATGGCTGCAATGCCTGGCCTGCGGGCCGCCATCATCGTGTTCGATGGGGTCGAGGAACTCGATTTCGTCGGGCCTTGGGAGGTGTTCACCATGGCAGGACAGGTCGGTGCGGACCTGGGCGCCGTAACGGTAGGCTGGCCCAACCGGAATATCCGTTGCGCCAAGGGCCTGCGCATCATCGCCGACTACGAGATGCCCGCGACGCCCTTTGCCGATATTGTCCTGGTGCCCGGGGGCATGGGCGCGCGCGCCTTGGCCGAGGACGCGGACTTTCTTGGCCACTTGCAGCGGCTCATGGCCCCGGCCCGGTGGCAAACCTCCGTGTGCACCGGCTCTGCCCTGTTGGGCAGGGCCGGCTTTCTGGACGGCAAGCGCGCCACCACCCACCACAATGCCTTTCCGTTTCTCTTGGCTAGCGCCCCCAAGGCCATCCCGGTGCGCGGCGAGCGCTATGTGGTGGACGGCCAGGTGGTGACGGCTGCCGGCGTCTCGGCCGGCATCGACATGGCCTTGTGGCTGGTGGGCGAGATCTTCGGGCCCGAGATGGCCCGCAAGACCCAGACGGCCATGGAATATTTTCCCAATCCTCCCTACGACACGCCGCCGCCGGCCGGAACCCGTTCATGACCTTTGACAACACTCCCGAAATCACTGCCGAACTGGTCGCCAGCCATGGCCTGAAGCCGGACGAATTCGACAAGATCCTCGCCTTGATCGGCCGCAAACCCACCCTGACCGAGCTGGGCATATTTTCGGCCATGTGGAACGAGCACTGCTCGTATAAGTCTTCCAAAAAATGGCTGCGCACCCTGCCCACCAGCGGTCCGCGCGTCATTCAGGGGCCCGGCGAGAATGCGGGTGTCGTCGACATTGGCGATGGCCAGGCCGTGGTCTTCAAGATGGAGAGCCACAACCACCCCTCCTTCATCGAACCCTACCAAGGCGCGGCCACCGGGGTGGGTGGCATTCTGCGCGACGTGTTCACCATGGGCGCGCGTCCCGTAGCGGCCATGAATGCCCTGCGCTTCGGCGATCCGGCACACGAAAAAACGCGCCATCTGGTCTCGGGCGTAGTGGCGGGCGTGGGCGGCTATGGCAATTCCTTCGGCGTACCCACGGTAGGCGGCGAGGTGGAATTCGACAGCCGCTACAATGGCAACATTCTGGTCAATGCCTTTGCGGCGGGCCTGGCCGATACCGACAAGATCTTTTATTCCAAGGCCGAGGGCGTAGGCCTGCCCGTGGTCTATCTCGGCGCCAAGACCGGCCGTGACGGGGTTGGCGGCGCTACAATGGCCTCAGCCGAGTTCGGCGACGACATCGAAGAAAAGCGCCCCACCGTGCAGGTTGGCGACCCCTTCACCGAGAAGCGCCTGCTCGAGGCTTGCCTTGAGCTGATGGCTACGGGGGCCGTCATTGCCATCCAAGACATGGGGGCGGCCGGCCTCACCTGTTCGGCCGTGGAAATGGGCGCCAAGGGCGATCTGGGCGTGGAGCTGGACCTCGACAAGGTGCCGGTCCGCGAAACCGCCATGACGCCCTATGAAATGATGCTGTCGGAAAGCCAGGAGCGCATGCTCATGGTGCTGCATCCCGAAAAGGAAGCTGCGGCCCGTGCCGTATTCGAGAAGTGGGAGCTTGATTTCGCCACCGTCGGGGTCACAACCAACGATCTGCGCTTCCGCATCAAATGGCAGGGCCAGGTGGTGGCCGATCTGCCCATCAAGGATCTGGGCGACCAGGCGCCCGAATACGACCGCCCCTGGACGGCGCCGGCCAAGCCGCAGCCGCTCGACCCTGCCGACGTGCCCCAGCTCGATGTGGCCGATGCGCTGGTGCGCATGATCGGCTCGCCCGGCCTGTGCTCGCGCCGCTGGGTCTACGAGCAATACGACACCCTGATCCAGGGCAATTCCGTGCAGCGGCCTGGCGGCGATTCGGGCGTCATCCGCGTCGAAGGCCATGCCAGCAAGGCCCTGGCCTTTTCCTCGGACGTGACGCCGCGCTATTGCGAGGCCGACCCCTATGAGGGGGGCAAGCAGGCCGTGGCCGAGTGCTGGCGGAACCTGACCGCGGTGGGCGCCGACCCACTGGCCGCCACCGACAACCTCAATTTCGGCAACCCCGAACGCCCCGAAATCATGGGCCAGTTCGTGGAAGCCGTGCGGGGCATCGGCGATGCGTGCCGTGCGCTGGATTTCCCCATCGTTTCGGGCAATGTCTCGCTCTACAATGAAACCAATGGCCGGGGCATTCTGCCCACGCCCACCATTGGCGGCGTTGGCCTTTTGCCCGACTGGAAGAAGATGACCCGCATCGGGTTTGCCGGCGAGGGCGAGGCCATCCTGATGGTCACCCCTCGCCGCGACGGGCTGGGCCATCTCGGCCAGTCGATCTACATGCGCTATTTCTTCGACCGCAAGGACGGGCCGCCTCCGCCGGTGGACCTCGACCACGAGCGCAAGGCCGGCGATTTCGTGCGCAAGCTGATCCGGGATGGCATCGCTACCGCCGTGCATGACGTGTCCGATGGCGGGCTGGCCGTGGCACTCGCGGAAATGGCCATGGCCTCGGACATCGGGGCCACGGTCAACCAGCTCGATAGCCTCGATCCTATCCCCTACTTTTTTGGCGAGGATCAGGGGCGTTACGTCTTCACCGTCCGCGCGGCCGATATCGACCGCTATTTCGAGGACATCGCGCCTGCCGGCTTCGAGCTGTTTACGCCTTGGCTGGGAAACACCGGCGGCAAGAGCTTGACGCTGGGCATGGCGCGCTCGATATCGATAGACGAGTTGCGCGAAGCCCATGAAGGCTGGTTCCCCCGCTTCATGGGCGCAGCGGCCTGACCACGGAGAACCTGCCATGCCCATGAACGCCCACGAGATCGAATCGCGCATCCGCGAAGCCCTGCCCGATGCGCGCATCGAGATCCGTGACCTGGCCGGCGATGGCGACCATTATGCCGCCACCGTCGTGTCCGAACAGTTTCGCGGCAAGAGCCGGGTGCAGCAGCATCAGCTGGTCTATGCCGCGCTCAAGGGCGACATGGGCGGCGCGCTGCACGCTCTGGCCCTGCAAACGAGCGCGCCGGACTGAACCCAATGAGTTCGCTGCGCGATTCGCTCGAACTCATCCGCCTGGTGCGCCCCGAGGCTGGCACGGCCGCCCTCGAGCACGAGATCCAGTCCGAGCGCGCGTCCTCCCTGAGTGCAGCGGAGCGGCGGGTACGGGACAGCCTTTCGACCTTGGCACATGCAGGCGCGGGCAGTGACGCCATGGAAGCGGCCCGCGCTGCGGTGTGGGCCTATTTCGTCCAGCGCGAACTGATCGGGTTTCGTCGTCATGACGATGTAATCCGGGACCTCAATATCCCGTCGGCCGTGCTGGCCGGGCTTGGCGCCGTCCCCAAGGCGCGCTGAGACGCCGCACGCTCGGGCGCCACACCTCGACACTCCAGCTCCGATCCCCTATTTAAGGGGGTGAAGCGTCCGCCCCTCCCCAGGCGCAAGCAAGCGAGAATTGAGATGACCGACATCAACGCCTTCATTCAAGACAAGATCAGCAGCAACGACGTCTTTTTGTTCATGAAGGGCTCGCCCGACTTTCCCCAGTGCGGCTTTTCCGGCCAGGTCGTGCAGATCCTGAACTATCTTGGCGTCGATTATGGCAGCGCCAACGTGCTCGAAAGCCAGGAGCTGCGCGAGGGCGTCAAGGCCTTCACCAATTGGCCAACCATTCCGCAGCTCTATGTGAAGGGCGAATTCGTAGGCGGCGCCGATATCGTGCGCGAAATGTTCCAGGCCGGCGAATTGCAGGCCCATATGGAGCAGGCCGGCATTGCGGTAAAGCAGACCGCCTGATCCGCACAAGACGTTTTAAGACTGCAGCAAACCCCGGTGCCCGGTCGCCGGGGTTTTTGTTTGGCTCGCGTGCCCATCACGCGGGCTCATGGGCCCCATAACAGAATTTCGCTTCCCAGCGGCATCGCGACCGGCATAGCTAACCTCCTGGAATCAGGAGTCCCTCATGACGGCCCTCGCCAAGCTCAAACTGCCCCTGCCCGTGATCATCGCGGCGGGCTGCATTGTGGCCATGATCACCTTTGGCACGCGCTCGGCCATGGGTCTGTTCACCCTGCCCATCACCACTGATCTGGGGCTCAGCCGCGAAACCTATGGCCTGGCCATGGCCGTGCAGAACCTGATGTGGGGGCTGGCTCAGCCGCTGGCCGGCGGACTGGCCGACCGCTACGGCACCGGGCGCGTCCTGGCAGTTGGGGGGCTGATCTATGCGCTTGGCCTGCTGATCATGTCGAGTGCCACGTCGGAGGCCCTGCTCTATCTGGGCGGCGGGCTGGTCATGGGTATAGGCATTGCCGTAGCCTCGTTTTCGGTAGTGATGGCCGCGTTCGGACGTAACGTACCGGCCGAAAAGCGCAGCTTTGTCTTCGGCATCGCCACCGCCGCCTCGTCGCTGGGCCAGTTCGCCTTCGCGCCCTTGGGCCAATCCTTCATCTCCAGCTTCGGCTGGCAGACCGCCCTGTTCTATCTGGCCATCATCATGCTGCTGGTGGTGCCCTTGTCGTTTGCGCTCAAGGGCCGCACCGAAAGCGCCCCTGGCCAAGCGGACCTGCCCTTCATGGAAGCACTGAGCCGCGCCATGGGCCATGGCTCATATCGCCTGCTGGTGATCGGCTTTTTCGTGTGCGGTTTCCACCTCGCCTTCGTCACCGTGCACTTCCCGGCCTATCTGGTGCAGTGCGGGCTGTCGCCCGAAATCGGCAGCTGGACCATTGCGGTCATCGGCCTGTTCAATGTGGTGGGCTCGCTTGGCGCCGGCTATCTGGGCGGCAAGCTGCCCAAACAGCTGCTTTTGGCCTCAATCTATCTGTCGCGGGCCATCATCATCGGGCTGTTCCTGATCCTGCCGGTCAGCGAATTCACTGCCTTTGCCTTTGCCGCAGGCATTGGCGTGCTCTGGCTCTCCACCGTACCGCTGACGGCTGGCCTGGTCAGCCTGTTCTTCGGGCCGCGCTATATGGGCATGCTCTATGGCATGGCGTTCCTGTCGCACCAGATCGGCTCGTTCATCGGCGTCTGGCTGGGAGGCTTTGTGTTCGACAAGACCGGCTCTTACAGCCTGGTCTGGTATCTGAGCATCCTGTTGGGCCTGTTTGCCACCATCATGCACCTGCCGATCAAGGAGCGTTCGGCACCCAGCTTTGAGCTGCGGACCGCGCCGCAGAAGTGATCAAACTTCATCGGCATTCGCCGATAAAGCGCTTGCCAAAATTGCGTGCTGCGTTCATGCTTTGCACGCAATCCGCTCTTTGAGCTTTATCTCGGAAATTTTCATGTCTGTTAGTCCCTCACCGGGACGGGATATTTCCCGTCCCGAGTTCATCGCTCTTATTGCCGCATTGATGGCGCTCAACGCTTTGGCCGTCGACATCATGTTGCCGGCCCTGCCGCATATGGGCGAAGCCTTGGGCGTTGCCAGCGAGAACGAGCGGCAGTTCGTCATCAGCGCCTATATGTTCGGGTTCGGCGTCGCCCAGCTGCTCGTCGGTCCGTTGTCGGATCGGTTCGGCCGGCGTGCGCCGCTGCTGGGCGGGCTGGTCATCTACATCATCGCAGCCGTCGTCGCAGTTGCAGCGCCGAACTTTGCGACTCTGCTCGCACTGCGCGTCGTCCAGGGCGTGGGCGCGGCCGGTTGCCGGGTCATTGCCGTCTCGCTGGTGCGCGACCGCTATTCGGGCCGCGCTATGGCCGAGGTGATGTCGCTGACCTTCATGGTGTTCATGGCCATCCCGATCGTGGCACCCAGCATCGGGCAGTTGTTGCTGCTTACCGGACCCTGGCAGACCATCTTCCTGTTCATGGGCGGGTTGGGCATCGTCTTCACCCTCTGGGGCTATTTTCGCCTGCCCGAAACTCTGCCTCCGGCCAATCGCCGTCCGCTGACGGTGGGCAGCGTGCTGGAAGGCTTCAGGATCGTCTTCACCAATCGCGTGGCGATCTTTTATGGCCTGGCGGGCATGTTCATCTTTGCCGCCCTCTTCGGCTTCATCACCACCTCCCAGCAGATCTATGTCGATATCTATGGCCTGGGCGTCTACTTCCCCGTCGCTTTTGCTGCCGTGGCGGGGTTGATGGCGATTTCCTCGTTCATCAATTCGCGCATCGTGGCACGCCATGGCATGCGGCGGCTCTCGCACTTCGCGCTATGCGTTTTCGTGGCCGTAAGCGGGCTGTGGCTGGCCCTGGCCATTGCCGATGCCCTGCCCTTGTGGCTCTTCCTCATGCTGCTGGGCACCATAATGTTCATGTTCGGCTGGGCTGCTTCCAACATGAACTCGCTCTCCATGGAGCCGCTCGGCGCCGTGGCCGGCACGGCCTCTTCGGTGTTCGGCTTCATCCAGACCCTGGGCGGCGTGATCCTGGGCGGCTTTATCGGGCAGCAGTTCAATGGTACCGTCATTCCGACGGCGGCCGGCTATTTTGTGCTTGGTGGGCTGGCCCTGGTCTGCGTGCTCATCGCCGAAAAGGGCCGCCTCTTCGGGGTGAGCACCGAATATGCCAAGACCGACCTGACCTATAGCGAAGCCCACTGACACTTCGGTCCGGGCAAACGAAAAGGCCCCTTGCGGGGCCTTTTTTTATGACTTGGTCTGCGCCATCAGGCTGGTGAAATCAAAGAGGCTGGGGTCCAGCATGTGGCTGGGCCGGATATTGCCGAGCGCCCTGATCATCACGTCCTTGCGGCCCGGCATCTGCTTTTCGAACCCATCGAGCATGGCCTTCATCGCATTGCGCTGCAAGCCTTCCTGGCTGCCGCACAAATCGCATGGAATGATAGGGAAGGCCATGGCATCGGAGAAGCGCTGGAGATCGTCTTCTGCGCAATAGATCAGGGGACGCAGCACCTCCACGTCGCCTTCGTCGTTGAGCAGCTTGGGCGGCATCGCGGCCAGCTTGCCGCCATGGAACAGGTTCATGAAGAAGGTTTCGAGGCTATCCTCCCGGTGATGGCCCAAAACCAGCGCCGAGCACCCCTCCTCACGCGCAATGCGATAAAGGTGCCCGCGCCGAAGCCGGGAGCATAGCGAGCAATAGGTAGCGCCCTGGGGCAGCTTGTCGGTGACGATCGAATAGGTGTCCTGGTACTCGATGCGATGCTCCACGCCATTGGCGTTGAGAAAAACTGGCAGGATGTGCTTGGGAAAGTTGGGCTGGCCTTGGTCGAGGTTGCACGCCAGGAGATCCACCGGCAAGAGGCCACGCCATTTGAGGTCGAGCAGCAGTGCCAACAGCCCGTAGCTGTCCTTGCCGCCAGACAACGCCACCAGCCAGCGTTCGCCGGGCCGCACCATACCGAACTTGTCGATGGCCTCGCGCGTCAGCCGGATCAGGCGCTTGCGCAGCTTGTTGAACTCGACCGTTCGCGGGCTGTTGCGAAATATGGGATGGGCACCCTCGCTCGCTTCGTCCAAACCCACCGGGTCCAGCACCATCGCATCGGTCATTGCAGTTCATCTCCACCAAAGCCAAGAGGGCAGCCGCTGGGCCGCCCTCTCCTAAACCAAACTATGCGCCGAGCCTAGACTGCCGGCAATGGCAAGTCCTCGCCCACGTCGTGGCCCGTATCGTAGCGATCGAGGTTGTCTTCGAATTCGTGCAGGCGCTTCCAGATCGAGCGCAACTCGGTCAGCACCGTCCAGTTGTTGAGCACCACCGCAAAGGCATTGTCGACTTGGCCATAGGCGTTCGAGACCTGATTGAGCAGGCCAAAAGTCACCGCCCCGGTGAACATGCCAGGCCCCATCATCAAGAGCGGCGTCAGCGAGGTGATCTGCCCATAGGCGTTGCTCCACAGGTTGAAGTAGCCATAGTGCAGATAGAGGCGGAAATAATTGGTCCGCAGCCCGGTGAACAGCGAGAACAGCGTATCGGGCTGAGCATGGTTGCGCTTGTCGTCCTCGCCCAGCACCAGCTCCTTACGGAAAGCGGCCTCGACCTTCTGGTTGTTATATTCCAGCCCAGGCAGGAAATAGCCCACGAACCACGACACCACCATGCCGCCCACGGTGACTAGCAGCGCCGCCCAGACCAGGGAACCGGGGATGTCGCGGATTACCGGCAGTTCCACCTGTCCGCTCAAGGTCCACAGGATGGGCAGGAAGGCAATCAGGGTCAGAAGGGCGCGAAGCACTTGCAGGCCGAGGCTTTCCACCACCCGCGCAAAGCGGTTCGCGTCTTCCTGGATACGCTGGCTGGCGCCTTCGATGTCGACTTCCACGTGCCGCCAGCGCGGAATGTAGTTCTCCGTAATCGCCTGACGCCACCGGAAACCATAGTGGGAGACGAGGAAATTGCCGAAGGTGCCGGTCAGCACGATGGGTACCGCGATCCAGATGAAGGTCTGCGGCATGATCATGGGAATAACGAAGAAGATGCGACCCCAGGCCCATTCCCAACCAAAGATCAGGTGCCAGAACTGGCTGACATCGGACTCCGCCGCATTCTGCAGCAGATCGTAGAAGGTTCTGTACCAGGTGTTGATCTGCACCGAGAGATCGACCTGCAACCAGATGATGGCGACCAGGAGCGCTCCACCGCCATAGGCCCACAGGGCCCACCGACGGCTCTTGAAGAACGCGTGTATCATAAGGACTTGCCTCCAACGCCTTGCCGTTCGTGCGAACGGCTTTCATCCGTCACAAAAAATTACGAGGCGCGCAAGGCCGCAGTTGCAGGCTTACCAAAAAGTAAGGGCCGCCCCGAAGGGCGGCCCTCAAACTGGCTCTGGTTGAGTCGCGTCGATTAACGCGAGTAGAATTCCACCACCAGATTGGGCTCCATCTGCACCGGATACGGCACGTCGGCCAGGGCCGGAATGCGCACGAACGTGGCAGACTGCTTGGAGTGATCGACTTCGATATAGTCGGGGACGTCACGCTCGGCCAGCTGGTTGGCTTCCAGCACGATGGCCAGCTGGCGCGACTTCTCGCGAAGCTCGACCTTGTCGCCCGGCTTGACGGTGTAAGACGCGATGTTGACGCGCTTGCCGTTCACCAGCACGTGGCCGTGGTTGACGAACTGACGCGCGGCAAACACGGTCGGCACGAACTTGGCACGATAGACGATGGCATCCAGGCGGCTTTCGAGCAGGCCGATCAGCTTCTCACCGGTGTCGCCCTTGACGCGCGAGGCTTCGGTGTAGAGGCGACGGAACGCCTTCTCGGTGATCGAGCCATAATAGCCCTTCAGCTTCTGCTTGGCGCGGAGCTGCAGGCCGTAGTCGGAGGTCTTGCCCTTGCGGCGCTGGCCGTGCTGGCCCGGGCCGTAGGCGCGGTTGTTGAGCGGGCTCTTGGGACGACCCCAGAGATTTTCGCCCAAACGGCGGTCGATTTTGTGCTTAACTGAGTCGCGCTTCGACATCGCATGTCCTTGCTTGAAAGGTGTTTATGGACAGCGCCCTCCTTTGCCCACGGTCGGAACCGAGGGCCGACAGATCTCCATGACAAAGATCCCGGGTGCGCCTTTCGGCCCGTAAAGGGCGCTAAAGGTGTGCGCGTGATAGAGGGGGAAGGCAAGTAAGTCAAGCGCCAGAGGCACCCAGAGCCGCGCCGGCGGCCGTAACGCGTGTGAAAGGCTATCAGGTATCCTGATTGGGACCGGCAGGCACCTGCACCACGATGGGCTTTTGCACTGGTTGGTCGGCTTCGGCCTGGGTCGAGAAAGCCATGAAGCTGAAAACGGCAGCAGCCAGAACGACGCTGAGGATGGAAAAATGCATGACAGGCGACCTTACTAGGGCAAAACGAGTGTTCAACGTCGGCATTTGGGTATGGTTCCCTTCAGTTGCAATGGTTCGCGTGACAGGCGCTCAAGCCATCTTGTGATCGATCGAGCGGGTGCGCGCCAGGCCGGGGAACAGCACGGGCCAGGTGGCCGCAACGATCATGGTGCCCACCCCGCCCAGCACCACGGCTGCCTGCGCCCCGATGAAAAATGCGGCCGTGCCCGCGCGGAACTCGCCCAGCTCATTGGAGCCGCCGATGAAGACGCGGTTGACCGCGCTGACCCGGCCGCGCAATTCGTCCGGCGTCCAGAGCTGCATCAGGGTTTCGCGCAACACCACGCTCACCATGTCGCAAGCGCCCATCAGGATCAGCGCCGGAATGGAGATCCAGGCCGCCGTGGACCAGCCGAAAACGACCGTAAACAGCCCAAAGGCGGCAACGAAGCCAAAGAGGATAAAACCGGCGCGGTCGCGAATGGGAAACCTGGTCAACCAGAGCGCCATGGCGATGGCACCGATGCCGGGCGCAGCCCGGAGCAGGCCAAGCCCGAGCGGCCCCACATCGAGAATGTCGCGAGCAAAAATCGGCATCAGCGCCGTGGCGCCGCCCAGCAGCACGGCGAAGAGATCGAGCGATATGGCGCCCAACACCACCTTCTCGCCCCAGATATAGCGAAAGCCACCCAGCATCGTTTCGAGATTGGTAGCCTGTCCGGCGTCGCGCTGCGGCGGTTTGGGAATGAACAGCACACAGGTGATGGAAACCAAAACTAACGCTGCCGCCACGACGTAAGGCAACCAGCCCGCGACTCCGTAGAGCAACCCGCCGGCCACCGGCCCGACAATGGCCGAAAGCTGCCAGGCCGTGCTGGTCATGGCAATGGCATTGGCCAGAGCCGGCGGAGGCACGAGATTGGGCGCCAGCGAATCGGTTGCCGGGCTCAGAAACGCCCGCGCCAGTCCAAGGCAGACCAAAACCACGAAGATCGGCCAAACCTGCCCGACATGCACTTCGGCCAGAAAGAACAGGCTGAGCGCGCAGACAAATTCGATGCTGAGGCAAATGGCCATGATCTTGCGGCGGCTGAACCGGTCCGCCACCAGGCCGGTGACCAGCACCAGCAGCAAGGCCGGCAGGAACTGAGCCAGGCCGATTATGCCCAGCAGCAGCGGATTGCCGGTCAGATCATAGATCTGCCAGCCAACCGACACCGACATGATCTGCACCGCGAAGCTGGTGCACATGACGGTAATGAAAAAGAAGCGGTAACCGAGATAGCTGAAGGCTTTTTCGGCGGGTGCAGCGGCAGTGTGCGGGGTGCTCATTATGGGCAGATCGATGCCACGCCGCCCAGCGGTCGTCAAAGCCAATGTGCGACTGTGCCCTCAGTCCTTGGTCTCAGCCTTCTTTTGCCGATTGGGATTGGGCCGCTCATGGCGCCGGTCTATCGAGGAGATCACGCCGCGGAAAGTGCGGATCTCCTGGGCGGTAAATTGGGTCCGGCTGAACATGGTGCGCAGATTGTTGACCATGGAGGGCCGCTTGTCGGGTGCGGTGAAGAACCCGGCCCGGTCGAGCGCATCTTCCAGATGCTCGAACATGCCGATCAGTTCGGCCTTGCTTGCCATGGGCCCCATGCCGGTTTCGAACGGCAATACGCCCAACTCGGAATGCTTGCGCCACTCATAGGCAATCACCAGCACCGCTTGGGCGATGTTAAGCGAGGCAAAGGCGGCTTCCACAGGAAGGGTCACGATGGCGTCAGACAGCGCCACCTCTTCGTTATAGAGCCCCCAGCGCTCGCGCCCGAACAGCAGGCCCGCTTTGGCACCCGATCCGATGTGGGAGTGCAGCCTCTGCACGGCCGCATCGGGACCGAGCACTTCCTTTGACATGTCGCGGCGACGTGCGGTGGTGGCAAAGACCAGCGACAGGTCGGCGATTGCGGCTTCGACGGTTGGGAAGACGGTGACTTTTTCGATCACGTGATCGGCGCGCGATGCGGCGGCCACAGCGCGCTCGTTGGGCCAGCCATCGCGTGGGTTGACGATGCGCAAATCCCACAAGCCAAAATTGGCCATGGCGCGCGCAGCCGTCCCAATGTTCTCCCCCAGTTGGGGTTCGCACAGGATGATGGCCGGGCTCGGCCTGAATTCAATAGTCTGGGAAGTGTCGGTGCCGGCCATGGGTCCTTGGGTCCTCACCGCCGGAATAAAGCGGTTTGGACCCAAAGATCAAGCCTAGGCAACGCGATGGGTCAGCTCATGCACCTTGGAGCTGCGGCGCCATTCACGATCGAGCAGGGCAAAATGCAATTCTTCATCCCATTCGCCCTTGAACAGTGCATGCTCGCGGTAGTGCGCCTCGAGCCGCATGCCAATGCGCTGCATGAGCTTGGCAGATCGCATGTTGCGGGCATCGCATTTGGCAAACAGGCGATGGATATTGAGATCCCCGAACGCCAAATCGATCACTCGGCTCACGGCCTCGGTGGCATAGCCCTTCCCGCGATATTCGGGGGCGATGATGAAGCGCAGTTCGCCCTGAGCGGCAGTGGCATCGTACCAGCGCAGCTGGACCTGCCCGATGAGCGTCTGATCCTCGGCACGCTCGATTGCGAGGCTGAGGGTTTCGCCCGGCCGATTGAGCGCCACTTCCTGGCACATGGCGTCCAGTGCCCGCGCGCACTCTGCTCGGTCCGTTGCACCGCGATCAACATAGCGCCGGGATTCGGGCAAGGTGAAATAGGTCATCACCGCTTCGAGATCGTTCGGGCTGAATGCCCTCAACACGAGCCGATCAGTCTTGATGGGTAGTGCGAGTATGGTCATGGCTGCAACGATCCTCCGCCAATCGAAACTGAGCCGATAGTCAGCCAGGAACGCGTCATCGGTTCAAAGGTTGCGTGCTAGTCGTTGAACTGTAAGTAGAAATACCGATTCGCCTGAAACCTTAACGTCCTGTTTAGACTGGCAGATCCAGTCGTCTCGTTCGATAGCGTACACAAAGCCTCTGGCACTTTGGTCGCCTTGGAGCGCCGGGCTGCAAAACGTGGTGCGGCGGCGCATGCCCAGCCGCTCCATCAGGCGATACGAGCTGATATTGTCCGCGTGGCAGCGGGCCATCACCTGATGCAGACCGAGTGCGCCGAAGGCAAGGTCCAGCATGGCGCGCGCAGCCTCTGTGGCATAGCCGCACCCGTGGTAGTGGGGATGAAGGATGTAGCCGACCTCTCCCTGCCGCACTGCGCCGGCCCGCCAGATCAGCGAGATTTCTCCCATCAATGCGTTGGTGCTGCTGGAGACGATCGCCAGCGCCACCTTGTCTCCCTCCATCAGCCAGGCAACCTGCCCCGCCCAACGATCTATCGCCTCCACGCAAGTCTGGCGCGACATTGGACCGTCCGACAGATAAGCGGCGACGTCCTGACGGTTGCGATAGGAAAACACGGCGTCCACATCGCCGCGCCGAAAGGGGCGCAGCACGAGCCTATCGGTGTGGATGGGATAATGGGGTTGCATGATCGTCATCAAGGCCGAAGCCGCCCAAAAAGTTGCGCCAGGCTAGACGTCGATAATGGCGGATGTGACACTGACTGCATGCCAGCCACCAAGCCGATCATCAAAAAGCTCGTCTCCTGCGCCTGCGGCGCAGTGTCGGTCGCGGTGGATGGGCCGGTGCTGTCGATGTTGCTATGCACGTGCCTCGATTGCCAGAAGGCCAGCGGCAGCGGCCATGCCAGCGTGGCGATGCTCAGCGCCGATCGGGTGCACATCGCCGGCGAAACCACAAGTTTTACCCGCACCGCCGCGTCGGGTGCGCAGTTCACCCGATCGTTCTGCCCGCACTGCGGCACGCCAATTGCCGGCGCCAGCAGCCGCGCGCCGGCCGTGCTGCTGCTGCCCGCCGGCCTTTTTGCCGGTGACACCGACTGGTTCAGCCCCTCCCAGGTGATCTTTGCGCGCTCACACGCCGACTGGAACACCTTGCCACCCGACCTCGTCCAGCATCAAACCTATCGGGATAGCCCATGAGCCCACAGTCGGAAGCGCTGGCAGCGCGGTTGCGAAGGCTTCTGGCCGACACGCCGAATTGCGAAGAAAAGCCTATGTTTGGCGGCATCTGCTTCATGCACCGTGGCAACATGGTTGTGTGCACCACCGCCAATGGCACGCTCATGGCGCGGGTGGGTGGTCAGGCGATCGCGGCGCTCACGCCGCAACCGGGCGTCAACCGCATGCAGATGGGCACGCGCACCATGCGCGATTTTCTCGAGATTGCTCCGGACCAGATTGCCCAGGACGACCGGCTGGAAACATGGCTCGCTGCCGCCCAGCGGTTCGTTTCCACCATGCCATCCAAATAACCCGGCATGCCCAGTTAACAAGGCCGCTCCAGGCGCCAGCGCTTTGCGTTGCCGGCCCCGCAGTGATATACGGCGCCAAACCAGCATCCAGGGAGCCTTTCATGAGCAAGATCAAAGTCGCCAACCCGGTCGTCGATCTCGACGGCGATGAGATGACCCGCATTATCTGGCAGGCGATCAAGGACAAGCTCATCTTCCCCTATCTCGATCTCGATATCGAGTATTACGACCTCTCGGTCGAAAACCGCGATGCCACCGCCGACCAGGTGACCGTGGATTCGGCCAATGCCATCAAGAAGTATGGCGTGGGCGTCAAATGCGCCACCATCACCCCGGACGAAGCCCGTGTCGAAGAATTCAAGCTCAAGAAGATGTGGAAGTCGCCCAACGGCACGATCCGCAACATCCTGGGCGGCGTGATCTTCCGCGAGCCGATCATCTGCAAGAACGTGCCGCGCCTGGTGCCGGGCTGGACCCAGCCCATCATCGTTGGCCGCCATGCCTTTGGCGACCAGTATCGCGCCACCGATTTCCGTTTCCCCGGCAAGGGCAAGCTCACCATCAAGTTCGTGGGCGAAGACGGCCAGACCATCGAGCACGACGTGTTCGATGCCCCCGGTTCAGGTGTGGCCATGGCCATGTACAATCTGGACGACTCGATCCGCGACTTCGCTCGCGCCTCGATGAACTACGCGCTGAACCGCGGCGTGCCCTGCTATCTCTCCACCAAGAACACCATCCTCAAGGCCTATGACGGGCGCTTCAAGGATCTGTTCCAGGAAATCTTCGACGCCGAGTTCGCCGACAAGTTCAAGGAAGCCGGCATCACCTACGAGCACCGCCTCATCGACGACATGGTGGCTTCGGCCCTCAAGTGGTCGGGCGGCTATGTCTGGGCGTGCAAGAACTACGATGGCGACGTGCAGTCCGACACCGTGGCGCAGGGGTTTGGCTCGCTGGGCCTGATGACCTCGGTGCTGATGACCCCCGATGGGCAGACCGTGGAAGCAGAAGCAGCCCATGGCACCGTCACCCGTCACTATCGCCAGCACCAGCAGGGCAAGGAAACCTCGACCAATTCCACTGCCTCGATCTTTGCCTGGACGCGCGGCCTTGCCCATCGTGCCAAGCTCGACAACAATGCCGAACTGGCCCGCTTTGCCGATACGCTCGAAAAGGTGACCGTCGCCACCATCGAGGAAGGCAAGATGACCAAGGACCTTTCGCTCCTGGTCGGCCCCGATCAGCCCTGGCTCTCCACGCTGGGCTTTCTGGATGCCGTGGACCAGAACCTGCAAAAAGCCATGGGCTGACGCAAAAAGGGGAAGGCTGAGGCCTTCCCTTCTTCTTTTCGGGGCGCTGCTATCAAAGCACAACCCTGGGCGTGCTGCGGCGTTGTGAGACCATCACCCTCTCACAACGGAAATCGCCATGCTCTCGGCCATCGCGCTCAACTGCACCCTCAAAGCATCCGACAAACCATCCTCGACCGACAAGCTGCTGGGCGAAGTGCTCGCTGCACTTGGGGAACATGGCGTTTCGGGCACCACCCTCCGCATCGCCGATTTCAACATCCTCCCCGGTGTCACGTCCGATGAGGGACCGGGCGACGCCTGGCCCGACATCCGCCGTCAGGTGCTCGCAGCCGACATCTTGATCATCGGCACCCCGATCTGGATGGGACAGCCTTCGAGCGTCGCCAAGCGCGTGCTCGAGCGCATGGATGCTTTCTTGTCCGAAACCGACGATCAGGGGCGCATGCCGTCCTATGGTCGCGTGGCTGGTGTTGCAGTGGTGGGCAATGAAGACGGCGCGCATCATACGTCGGCCGAGATCTTCCAGGCGCTCAACGACGTAGGGTTCACCATTCCTGCCAATGCCATTACCTATTGGGTGGGCGAGGCGATGGGCAGCACCGACTACAAGGACCTAAAGACAGTCCCCGAAACCACGGCTAATGCGACCGCCATGTTGGCGCGCAACGTGGCGCATTTGGCAAAGCTGCTCCGAGGCAGCCAGTATCCCGGCGAATAGGGAAAGTGTCGTGGGCGCGTCAGCGCCCACGGTATTCGTACAGGTTAGGCGCGGCTGCGGCTGCCGTCGACGCTCCAGGCGCCCGGCCCGGCAAAAACCAGGTAGAGGAAGACGAAGCAGAACAGAATGGCAGCGTCGCCGCCATTATTGGTGGGGAAGAAATTCTGCGGATGGTGCGCCATGAAATAGGCCACGGCCATCATGCCCGAGCAGATGAAGGCAACTGGGCGAGTGAGGAAACCGACCAGGATCAGCAGGCCGCCGACGATTTCAATGACGCCGGCCAGGCCGAAGAGCGACATCAGCGGGGGCTGCATGCCACCGGCGGGGAAGCCCAGCAGCTTTTGGGTGCCGTGAGCGATGAACAGCAGGGCAGACATGATGCGCAGCAGGGCCAGCGCTTGCGGGGCATAGGCAGAAAGACGATTCATGGGAGCAATCCTTGGGTTGAGCATCAGCTCAATCTTGCGATGGCTCACCATGCCCTGACGCAACCGTTTGACAAAGCCGGGCTAGTTGCGACATTCCGTTCACATAACGGTTCCAATCGCGCCACCCCTGCCCGCACTGCAACCCAGCCCTTCGGGTCCGGCCCATGCGCTGCCATTGCATTTTGCGCCATATGGCGTAAGAGACGGCCAATTTCCCGAGCCTCCCATCCCGTGCGGCCCGAGCGCCATCCGTGGGCAAATGTCCCATCAGAGAGATGAAACGCGCGGTCCTGCCGGCTTTGCGAGGCCAAAACCCTCTTGCTGGATGAGTTGCGGCGCCCTGCGATGTGCCGCGATCAGCCAGCCATTAGCAAAGGCGCGTTTACGCCATGGACCAACCGTTGAACACCAAAGCGCCCAAGATCGGGCTGGTCAGCCTGGGATGCCCAAAAGCGCTCGTCGATTCCGAGCGTATCCTGACCACGCTGCGCGCCCAAGGCTACTCGTTTTCGCCCAGCTATGACGGGGCCGACCTGGTCATCGTCAACACCTGCGGCTTTCTCGACAGCGCCAAGGCCGAGAGCCTGGAGGCGATCGGTGAAGCGCTGAACGAAAACGGCCGGGTGATCGTCACCGGGTGCCTGGGCATCGAAGACGCGCTGATCAAGCAGACCCATCCGAGCGTCTTGGCCGTTACCGGTCCGCATCAGTACGAAGCCGTGGTGGAAGCGGTGCACGCCCACCTGCCCCCCGTGCCCAATCGTTTCGTGGATCTGGTGCCCGAACAGGGCCTGAAACTGACGCCCAAGCACTACGCGTACCTCAAGATTTCCGAAGGCTGCAACAACCGCTGCTCGTTCTGCATCATCCCCCAGATACGCGGCGATCTGGTGTCGCGCCCTGCCGCCAGCGTGCTCTATGAGGCCGAACGGCTGGTCAAGGCCGGCGTCAAGGAGATCATGGTCATCTCCCAGGACACCAGCGCCTATGGCGTGGATCTCAAATACGCTACCTCGCCCTATCGTGGCCGGCAGGTTGCCGCCAAATTCGTTGATCTGGCGCGGGAACTGGGCGAACTCGACGCCTGGATCCGCTTGCACTACGTCTATCCCTACCCCCATGTGGATGCCGTGATCCCGCTCATGGCTGAGGGCAAGGTGCTGCCCTATCTCGACATCCCCTTCCAGCACGCGTCCCCGCAGGTGCTCAAGGCCATGCGCCGCCCGGCCAATCAGGAAAAGACCCTGGACCGGATCAAGAGCTGGCGCCAGATCTGCCCCGACCTTACCATCCGCTCCAATTTCATCGTCGGCTTCCCCGGTGAAACCGAGGAAGACTTCGAGTTCCTGCTCGACTGGCTCGAAGAAGCAGAGATCGACCGGGCGGGGTGCTTCGAATATGAGCCGGTGACCGGCGCCCCCGCCAATGCCATCGGCAACGAGATCGCGCCCGAACTCAAGCGCGAACGCTTCGAGCGGCTGATGGAGGTGGCCCAGGACGTGTCGACCGCGCGGCTGGCCACCAAGGTTGGCCGCACCATCGACGTGCTGGTGGACGACGTGCAGCCGCAGGACAATCGCGCCATCGCGCGCTCCAAATGGGATGCGCCCGAGATCGACGGCAATGTCATCATCGAGCACGCGACCGGCATCAAGCCGGGCGATCTTGTCAGCGTCACGGTGACAGATTCCGACGAATACGACCTCTACGCCCGCCCCGCATCGGTGCAATGATCCATCACAATTTCAGCCTGCCCCTGGCCGACGGTACGCCGCTCGTCCTGGGGCCCCGTCCGCTCGTTATGGGCATCCTGAACGTCACGCCAGACAGCTTCTCAGATGGCGGGCATCACACCGATGTCCCGGCTGCCGTCGCCCATGCACAGCTGATGCAGGCTGAGGGCTGCGACATTATCGATGTGGGTGGGGAAAGCACGCGGCCCGGTGCCGAGGCAGTGGGCGTGCAGGCCGAACTCGACCGGGTGCTGCCTGTGCTCGATGGCTTGCGTGAGGCTGCGCTGGCGTGCCCGCTCTCGATTGATACCTACAAGGCCGTAGTGGCCGATCAAGCCATCCAGGCCGGCGCCGGCCTCATCAACGACGTGCACGGGTTTCAGCGGGAACCCGAGATCGCCGACGTGGCGGCACTCTACGGCGTGCCGCTGGTGGCCATGCATTGGGATACCGAGCGCGATTCGAGCAAGGACCTGATCTGGGAGATGCATCGCTGGTTCGAGCGCAGCATCGCCATTGCGCTCAAGGCGGGCGTACAGCCCGAGCGCATCGTGCTCGACCCCGGCTTCGGCTTTGCCAAGTCGCTGCCGGAAAACTACGAGATCTTGCGACGCCTGCCCGAGCTGGCCGATCTGGGCTTTCCGCTGCTGGTGGGGATGTCGCGCAAATCCATGTTCGGCAAATTGCTCGACGCGCCGGTCGAGCAGCGCGTGCACGCCAGCGTCGCCGCGGCCGCCTTGGCCTATGCGGGGGGTGCGCATATCTTCAGGGTGCACGACGTCCGCGCCAGCCATGACGGCCTCAAGGTGGCGCAGGCCAGCCTGTACGGCCCGCCGCCCGAGGAGGCCTGATGGCAGCCGCCGATCGCATCTTGTTGAGCAATCTGGGCTTTTATGGCTTTCACGGTGCCATGGCCGAAGAGAACCGGCTCGGCCAACGCTTTTACGTCGATATCGAGTGCCACATCGATCTCAGTCGCGCGGGCCACAGCGACAGCCTGGCCGACACGGTGTCCTACGCAGCGCTCTATCAGATCGTTGCCGACGCCTTCTCGTTCCACCGCTTTACGCTGATCGAAGCTTTGGCACAGAGCATCATCACGGCGGTTCTGGCGCAGTATCCCACCATCGAGGCCGTGCGGCTGCGCGTGCGCAAACCTGAGGCACCCATTGCGATGGTGCTGGGCGAAGCCGCGATCGAGCTGTTCCGGGAGCGCGGCTGATGGCTCAGGCCTGGCTCGCCCTGGGCGCCAATCTGGGTGATCCGACAGCCCAGGTGAACGAGGCCTTGGCACGGCTCGATGCGCTGCCCGAGGTTACGCTCACGGCCCGCTCGCCGCTTCTGGTCACCAAAGCCTGGGGCAAGACCGAACAGCCCGACTTCGTCAACATGGCGGCGGGCATAGAAACGACGCTGTCGCCCGAGGCGCTGATGGCGGTGTGCCTGGGCATAGAAGCAGCCATGGGGCGTCTGCGGCTCGAGCGCTGGGGGCCGCGCGTCATCGACATCGACATCATCGCCTACGAGCGGCTGGTTCGCGATGAGGCCTTCCTCACCCTGCCCCATCCTTATGCCCATGAGCGCGACTTCGTGCTCGAGCCCCTGCGTCTCATTGCTCCGCAGGTGGCCCACTGGCTGGTCGAGCGCCGCCGCTAGGCTGAAGCGGGGCGTGGGCAGTGATCCAACAGGGTCACGGCCGCATCGAACTCGACCCGGCGGCGTTCGCGCCGGGCCGTCGCTTCTTCCACCGCGCCCCATTGGGAAATGTTGAAATCTTCGTCGACATGCGCCGCGTGCCACACGGCGTCTGGCGTAAAGAGGCCATTTCGCAGGCCGATGGCCAGCAGGCCCGATCCGGTCAGCCCAGTAATCGAGACCAGGGCAGTCAACGCCAACAGCCCTTCGCCCTCCAGCGCCCGGCCCAGGCGGCCTAAGGTGGCTTGGGGCTGGCCTTGGTGCATCACGCCGATGGTGGGCTGGAAGCTGACGCCAAAGTGCCGGGCCAGGGTCACCAGCGCCCCATCCCAATGGGTCTCCTGAGCCGCGACCAGCCCCTCCGGATAGTCCGCCCGATAAAGCAGCAGATCGTTGCCGGCAAAATTCAGCACTTCCTGGCGGAAACTGGGAATCGACTTCTCGCCGCTTTCCAGGGCGGAGTTGACCAGCCGCACCAGCGGCATGGTCATGGCGTCGATCAATTCGCCCTGCGCCGCCCACTCGGCTGCCATCAGACCAGCCAGCGAAGCATCGGCAACCAGCACCGGCACTTGGCCAGGCGTGCGCGTAGCCTTGCCGTCCAGCGTCACGGTGAAGCCGCCGGGAACGGCCGCGATGCCGGTATCCTTATAGAACCGCTTGGGCAGCTGCTGCTTGACGAACTTCTGCGCGCGCCCATAACCATCGTCGCGATGCTCGTGGGCATCTTCAAGCTGGTCACGCATGGGTCGGGCCTTTCGAAATGGAACGGTGCGGCCGGTAAAGGTCGCGCGTTCTCTGAGCATAAAAATGGGAGCGTGTCACCACGCTCCCAAATGCCGGACAGCAGCGTTGCGCCTAGCGCGCGCCTACGCTCATCGGCCCGCCCTCAGCGGCAAAGCAATAGAAGTAGCCATTGCCCCCGGTGCTGACCAAGGCTTCCTGCCCGCAACCGCGCGAGGGATGCGCGGCGTTCCACGACGTGCCAGTTGGCAGCGTCTCGGGGCCTGCCCGATCGTGGTGCCCGACCATGGCTGCGCCTTCGCCATTGCTGGTCCAGTCCTCGCAGGTCATGCCCTCGGCAAACGTGCCATCGGCGTTGCTGCCGGTGAGGATATCGTGCTGGTTGGGATCTTCGCCCCGCCCCTTCACCACCTCGCCATTCTCGGTCAGCGCGGTTTCGTAGGTCAGGTTGTTGGCCTCGCTATGCAGCTCGTCCACCGAATTGGCGATCACATCGCCGTTCGCATTGCTCCAGGGGCCTGCACCAATGCGGTCGCGCGCGTCGGTACCCTCAGCGCTGAGATAGGCCATCCAAGTCTTGTCGCCTTCGCCCACGGCCTCAGCCAGGGTCTGGCAATGGGCATCAGCGCCTTCCAGACCGCCAAGATTAGCGCCGTCGCCCAACCCCGTGCTGGTCACGAAAAAGCTCATGCCCTGCGCCCCGGTTTCGGGCGCCGGCGCCGGCTCCTGGGCCAGTGTGGCCCCGCCCATGAGCAAGGTCAAGCCAGATACGGCCGTTATTGCAAGCAACCTCATCGTGCATCCTCCTGATTATCCCTAACCCAAGGCGAACGTGAGGTGTTCGATGTCGTTGCGTAGAACTTTGGGCTTAGTTCAAATCGGTCAGTCTTCTTCGGGATCGACTTCCTGGGCGTCATAGCGATTGGGATCAAAGCCCAAGGCCTCGAACGTGGTCACCATATGGGCAGACAATGGCGCCGAGATATCCAGCCGCTGGCCATGCCGCAGCGGCAACGCGATACGGCGGGCGTGCAGGTGCAGCCCCTCGCCCACGCCTTCGGCCCCCTGCCAGTTCTCGATGTTGAAATAGCGCGGATCGCCGATGATGGGTGTACCGAGCTGCGCCATGTGCACGCGCAGCTGATGGGTGCGGCCGGTCACGGGCTTAAGCGTTACCCAGGCAAAGCGCCGGCTGGCGGTGTCGGTGGTCGAATAATAGCTCGTGGAGTGCTGAGCGCCCGGGTGGCCGTTTTCCACCACCACCATCTGTTCGCCATCGGCGGTGGCTTGCTTGGCAAGAAAGCACGAGATGCGCCCCTGCCGGGGATTGGGATTGCCCGCCACGATGGCCCAATAGATCTTACGGGCCGACCGGGAGCGGAACACCTCGCCGAAATGGCTGGCCGCCGCATGCGTCTTGGCGACCACCAGACACCCAGATGTGTCGCGGTCGAGCCGGTGCACAAGGCGGGGCGGTTCGCCCTTCTTGTTGGGCAAGCTTTTGAGCATGCCGTCGATGTGGCGCTTGGTGCCGCTGCCACCCTGCACGGCAAGGCCAGCAGGCTTGTTAAAGACATAGATGTCGTCGTCTTCAAACAGGATCAGGCCGCGCAGGAAATCGGCGTCGGCCGAGCTGGTGCGCACCGGCTTGGGCGCCTCCGCATCATCGATGGGGGGCACCCGAACGCTCTGCCCGGCACTAAGCCGCGTGCTGGTCTCCACCTTGGACTTGTCGACCTTGACCTGGCCCGTGCGGATCAGCTTTTGCAAACGCCCGAAGCCAAGCTGGGGGAAGCGATTGGCGAACCAGCGGTCCACCCGCATGCCGTCTTCATCGTGCTCGACGGTCAGAAACTGAACACCACTCATGCTGTAATCCTCATCACGGCGAGCCCGCCAAACAGCGCCACGATGGCAAGCAGCACCGACAGCCCCACATAGGCTGCAGCCTGCACGATTTCGCCGCGCTCGATCAGGCTTACGGCATCGAGCGAGAACGAAGAAAACGTCGTAAAGCCGCCCAGCACTCCGACGGCCAGAAACAGCCGTGCATCGCCCTGCCAGGACGGCGTAAAGCGGGCCAAGGCGCCCACCAGCAGCCCCATGGCCAGCGAGCCCAAAAGGTTGATGGCAAGGATGGGCAGCGGAAACGCTGTGGGCATCCAGCGGCCAATGGCCACCGAAAGACCATAACGCGTCATGGCACCAATGGCGCCACCCGCCCCGACGAGGAGATAAGCCTGCATGGTCGAAAAGTCCTGGAGTTCAAGCAGGCACGCTTAGAGCAAATCGCTCGCCATGGGAAGCAAGGGGCTTATTCCTGCTCCTGCTCACGCTTGGCCTGGCGCAAACGGGTGAAATAATCGAGCCGCTTGCGATAGTCGCGCTCCGCGCCGCGCTCCACCGGCTTGTAATAGGATTGGCGGCCGAGCTTTTCGGGAAAATACTCCTGGCCCGAGAACCCCTCGGGCGTGTCGTGATCGTAGAGATAGCCATCGCCATAGCCCTGCCCCTTCATCATCTTGGTGGGCGCATTGAGGATGACCTTGGGCGGCATGGGTGACCCGGTCTCCTTGGCGGTGCGCATGGCCGCCTTGTAGGCCGTGTAAACCGCGTTCGATTTTGGTGCGAGTGCGAGATAGACCACAGCTTGGGCCAGGGCCAGCTCACCTTCGGGAGAGCCCAGCATCTGATAGGCATCGCGCGCCGCCACGGCCTGCGGCAGGGCGGCGGGATCGGCCAGCCCGATATCCTCCACCGCCATGCGGATCAGCCGACGTGCCAGAAACATCGGGTCCTCGCCCGCATCGAGCATGCGCGCGAAATAATAGAGCGCTGCGTCCGGGTCAGAGCCACGGACCGTCTTATGGAGCGCCGAAATCAGGTTGTAGTGCCCCTCCTGCGCCTTGTCGTAAATCGGCGCCCGGCGCTGCACCACGCCCAAGAGCCCCTGCGCGTCGAACACCTCGTCGGGCTTGGCCGAGGCCACGACCTCTTCGATCAGGCCCAGCAAGGCGCGCCCGTCGCCATCGGCCAGCTGCAGCAGGGTCGCACGGGACGCCTCGTCGAGCGGCAGCGGGCGGCCCAAGGTCGCCTCGGCCCGGTCAGCCAGGGCGGACAGATCATCGGGATCGAGCGACTGGAACACCAGAACTTGGGCACGAGACAGCAAGGCCGCATTGAGCTCGAAGGACGGGTTTTCCGTAGTGGCGCCCACCAGCACCACGGTCCCATCCTCCATCACCGGCAGAAAGCCATCTTGCTGGGCGCGATTGAAGCGGTGGATCTCGTCCACGAACAGCAGCGTTCGCTGCCCCGAGAGCCGCTCGAAGCGGGCTCGTTCGAACACCTTCTTGAGGTCGGCGACACCCGAAAAGATCGCCGATATCTGCTCGAAGCGATAGCCGATGCGATCGGCGAGCAGCCGCGCCACCGTGGTCTTGCCGGTGCCTGGAGGTCCCCAAAGGATAAGCGATCCCAGGCGCCCCGAGGCGATCATGCGCCGGAGGGCCCCGTCGGGTCCCAGCAGATGGTGCTGCCCAATCACCTCATCGAGGCTGCGCGGGCGCAGCCGATCTGCCAACGGACGGGCAGCATCGGCCTCTGGATCGGGCGGCGCGACGGCGAAGAGATCGGCCACCCGTCACCCACCCACGACTGATGAAATGATCCGGCCATCGCGCAAGATCGCGATTTCCCAGGCTCGCGGCTGCTGGTCGGCCAGCGTCTGGAACTGGCTGGCGCTGCTGACATCGGTGCCCTGCAGGCTCACGATGATGTCGCCGCGCCGCAGCCCCATGCGCTGGGCGCGCGAGCCATCGGCCACCTCGATCACTACGACGCCACGGCTGTCGAGTGCCAGGCCCATGTCCAGCGCCAGAGCCGGAGTGAGATCGGCCACTGTGGTTCCCGAGAACCGCCGCTGTCCGCCAATGGTCACCTGATCGCCGGCACTGACCTCCGGCGCAGTCTCAACTGCCAGAGTGGCAGTAACCGGCGCCCCGGCCCGTATCATCGTAACCTCCGCCTGCTCCCCAATGGTGCGCGTTGCCAGCCGATATTCGAACGCACGCGGATTATCCACGGCTGCGCCATCAATCGCCGTGATCACGTCGCCTGCTTGCAGGCCCGCGCGCGCCGCGGGGCTATCGGGCACCACTTCCGCCACCAGGGCGCCGCGCGGGCGATCCAGACCCAGGCTATTGGCTAGGTCGGACGTCAAACCCTGCAGCCGCGCGCCCAGCCAAGGCCGAATGACCGCCCCACCGGCAACGCCGGCATCGGCGATCACACGCGCCATGTTGGAGGGAATGGCAAAGCCGATGCCGATCGAGCCGCCAGAGCGGGTAAAGATCGCCGTGTTGATCCCCACCAGCTGGCCGCGCAAATCCACCAACGCGCCACCCGAATTGCCCGGATTGATGGCCGCATCCGTCTGGATGAAAAACTCGTAGTCACTCGACTCCACCCCAGTGCGAGACAGCGCCGAGACGATGCCGCTGGTCACGGTCTGGCCCACCCCGAACGGGTTGCCCACGGCCAACACCAGATCGCCCACCTGCAAGGCATCGGAATCGGCAAAGTTCAAGGCCGGGAAAGTCGCGTCGCCGGGATCACGAATGCGCAGCACGGCCAGGTCCGTTTCAGGGTCGTTGAGCACCATGTCCACCGCATACTCGCGGCCGTCGGCCATGGAAATGCGTATGTCGGTAGCATTATCCACGACATGGCTGTTGGTTAAGATCACGCCTGCGGGGTCCACCACCACACCCGAACCCAGGCTCTGCGATTCGCGCGGCCTTTGGGTGAAAAAGGGCGAGCGACCGCCGAAGAAGCGGCTGAAGAAAGGATCGTTGGCAAAGGGCGAGACGGCCTGCTGCGTTACACGCGTGGCATAGACGTTGACGACAGCTGGCGTCACCTGTCGCACGACGGGTGCAAAACTAAGCTGAACTTCGGCTTGGCTGTCGGGCACCTGCCTGTCTTGTGCATGGGCCGCCAAAGGCGCCGAAAGAGCAAGACAGAGTGCGAGCCAGAAACGAATGGGCATGGGACGAATTCTCCTCATGATCGAGGGTGTTGTCATTTATTGCCGCCATGGCGGCGACAGGCGACCCAATGCCTCGATTTCGACCGATTTGCGACATGCCGATCACCTAGCCGTGTGACGGCATTAGCCATTGCGGGGCTGGGCATAGAACCCTATATGTCGCGCGCATTTCTCCCCTCATTGCCCCCCGGAAAGCGAGCCGATGTCAGAGTTGTTCAACCGCTACCCGAACACGTCGGCCCTGATTGCCGCCGTAGAGCCCGACTTCCCCAGCTTCCTGTTCTCCGAGGCCGAACTCGTCAAGGCGATTCGCACCTTTCAGCAGGGATTCGACGGGCTTTTGACCTATGCGGTCAAGGCCAACCCGTCGCCCCACATCATCGAGATCCTGCGCCGGGAAGGCCTGCAGGCATTCGACGTGGCATCCAACACCGAAATGGCTTTGGTGGAAAAGCACGGCACCGGCGCGGCCCTGCACTACAATAACCCCATCAAGAACAAGCGCGAGATCGAACGCGCCTATCACGAATTCGGCGTACGCTCGTTCACCATCGATCACGTCGCGCAGCTCGACCAGCTCGCCGCCGTGGTGTCACCCTCGCGCGACGTGGAAGTGACCACGCGCTTCAAGGCAGGCAAGGCCACCAAGTCTTATGACTTTGGCACCAAGTTCGGCGTGCTCGAATCGGGCGCGGTCGAAATTGCCAGCCAGGTGCACCAGATGGGCTACTCCCCTTCGCTGTGCTTCCATGTTGGCTCGCAGTGCGAAGACTCCTACGCCTATGAGCGGCACATTGCCGCCGCCGGCCGCATCGCGCTGGAATCGGGCATCGAGCTCAAGCGCCTCAATATTGGCGGCGGCTTCCCTGCGCCCTACCCCACCAGCGAGGCCCCACCGCTCGAAGTGTATTTCGACACCATCCGCACCGCCGTCGTCGACAATTTCGGCTCGAGCAAGCCCCAGATGATCATCGAGCCTGGCCGCGCCCTCGTGACGCCGTCGACCTCCCTGCTGCTGCGCGTAAAGCACCAGCGCGGCGGCGTGTCGGTCTACCTCAATGACGGCGCCTATGGCGCTCTGATGGAAGTCAAGTTCATGGACTTCACGCCACCCGTGCGCGTATGGCGCGGCGCCCGCGTGCTCGAAGGCCCCACCGAGGGCTTCACCATCTTCGGCCCTACCTGCGACAGCTACGACGTATTGCCGCAGACCTTCGAGCTGCCCGCCGAGATCGATGAAGACGACTATATCGAGTTTGGTCTGATGGGTGCCTATACCCAAGCGTCGCTGACCCCATTCAACGGCTTTGATCGCCGCGACCAGTTCTGGGTCGATGAAATCCTGGGCGGCGTTCAGCCAGAATAAGGCTCACTGCTTATCGGCGCTTTGCGCGGCCGCACCTCCTTGCGAGATGCGGCCGTGCTCGTTTCAGGCCTTGACTGTTTCTTGCCGCATCTGGGGCGAGATCAGGCCCAAGGCAAACAAGCTCTCTGCCGTCGCCAGGATCGCGTCCTTGGAACTCACGAACTTACGGCCCAGAAGCGCTTCGCCCTTGGCACCGTCAAAGTGCTTTTCATTGCCGATATCGTTGATGATCTGGCGCGAGGGTCCACCGAACCGTGCCATCAGCTTGATGATCCAGTCGGGCACTTCCTTGCGCGTGATCTCGTATTGCGGATAGGCCGCACGCAGAATGTCTGCCACCTCAGGGAAGCGGGTATACTGTGCGGTGGCTAGATAGCGATGTCCGGCCGTCTCGGGATGCTGCAGTGCAGCGACATGCAAAGCGGCCACGTCGCGCACATCCACGATGGAAAAGCCGTTCGAGGGCATGGCTGGCGTCTTGCCCTGCAGCAGCCCCGAGACCAACCCCAGCGAGATACTGCCATCATCGTCCAGCGCGGGGCCGAGAATGGCACCCGGATGCACCGTGGTCAGACCCAGCCCATGCTCCTTGGCGTAGGCCCAGGCAAACTGCTCAGCTTTGGTCTTGCCGACACAATAGGCCCAGGTGAACTGCATCTTGTCGAGATTGGTGAAATGCTCCTCGGTGTAGACGCGCTTGCCCGAGGTGTGGCCGTGGCCATAGCCCACCGTGGCAATCGAGGACGTCATCACGACGCGCGTTATGCCCGCTGCCTTGGCAAAACGCAGCACGCGCTCCGTTCCCTCCAGGGCCGGACGCACCACCACGCTATGGTCCTTGGGCTCCTCCCGCAGGATTTGTGCTGCCACATGCACCACAGCGGTAACCCCCGCCATAGCCTGCGCCCAGCCCTTGTCGTCGAGCAGATCGCACTCAGCGAACTCGAGACGGGCAAGGGCATCGTCCCCCAACACCTTGACCACTGCGGCCCGCACGGCATCGGCCTTGGCCATGCCTCGCACTGTCCCCCGAACGCGATAGCCGGCGCGCAGACAATCCACCACAGTCCATTTGCCAACGAACCCGCTGGCACCGGTGACCAGCACCAAATCCCCCACAGCCATCCGACCCTCCACGATAGCCAACAAAAAAGCGGCCACGGGAGAACCGCGGCCGCCTGTCATATCATGTCTTACGCTAAGGCTTAAGCCGCGACGGCTTCGTCCTCATCGCGATCTTCGCGCACCTGCACCGGCCCCGAATCCAGGCCCTTGGCATTGACGTCACGATCAACGAACTCGATCACGGCCAGCGGTGCATTGTCACCGTAACGGAAACCGGCCTTGAGAATGCGGATATAGCCGCCCTGGCGATCCTGGTAACGCGGCCCGAGCACGTCGAACAGCTTCTTGACCTGGGTCTCGTCGCGCATCTGCGCAATCGCCTGCCGGCGTGCATGCAGATCACCGCGCTTGCCCAACGTGATCAGCTTTTCCACGATGGGACGCAGTTCCTTGGCCTTGGGCAGTGTCGTAACGATCTGCTCGTGCTTGATCAGGGCAGCCGACATATTTGCGAACATCGCCTTGCGGTGGCTGGCGGTTCGGTTGAGCTTACGGTGTGCAAAACCGTGACGCATTTTTAGTCTCCTCTAAGTCTGGACCGCGCGAGATCAGTAGTGATCTTCGTAGCGCTTGGCGAGATCGTCAATGTTTTCGGGCGGCCAGTTGGCGACATCCATCCCCAGATGGAGACCCATTTGAGCCAGGACTTCCTTGATTTCATTGAGCGACTTGCGCCCGAAATTGGGGGTCCGCAGCATCTCGGCTTCCGTCTTCTGGATCAGGTCGCCGATATACACAATGTTGTCGTTCTTCAAGCAATTTGCAGAACGAACGGAAAGCTCGAGCTCGTCGACCTTCTTGAGCAGCGCCGGGTTGAACGCCAGTTCGGGAACCGATTCCTGGGTCTTTTCCTTGGTGGGCTCTTCGAAATTGACAAAGACGCTGAGCTGGTCCTGCAGAATGCGCGCGGCATAGGCCACGGCATCTTCAGGAGCAATGGCACCGTTGGTCTCGACGGTCAGCGTCAGCTTGTCCTTGTCAAGGCTCTCACCCTCACGGGTAGCATCGACCTTGTAGGAAACGCGGCGCACCGGCGAGAACAGGGCATCGACCGGGATATAACCGATCGGCGCATCGTCGGGCCGGTTACGATCCGCCGGCACATAGCCCTTGCCGTTACTCACGGTGAACTCGACATTGATCTCGGCACCATCGTCCAGGTGGCAGATCACAAGGCTTGGATTGAGCACCTCGATATCGCCGGTAACCTTGATGTCGCCGGCCGTAACGGCACCAGGCCCCTGCTTGGAGAGGGTCAAGCGCTTTGGCCCATCCGCCCCCATCTTGACAGCGATCTCTTTGACATTGAGAACGAGGTCGGTAATATCTTCACGAACGCCCGGCACCGAGGAGAACTCGTGCAGGACGCCGTCGATCTGGATTGCGGTCACTGCCGCACCCTGCAAAGACGACAGCAGGACGCGACGAAGGGCATTGCCCAGAGTCAGACCGTAGCCGCGCTCGAGCGGCTCGGCCACGACCGAAGCCACGCGCGCGGAATCGCTGCCCGAAACAATGTCCAGCTTGGTCGGCTTAATAAGTTCCTGCCAGTTTTTCTGGATCGTCACGGTAACATCCTTTCATTATCGCGGCTCTGCCCGGCCGCTCAGCCGCAAACGCTAAGCTCCCGGACTGAGCCGGGAGCGCGCAGTTACCTTAGACGCGACGCCGCTTGCGGGGCCGGCAGCCGTTATGCGGGATAGAGGTCACGTCACGGATGCTGGTGACGTTGAAACCGGCAGCCTGCAGCGCGCGCAGGGCAGACTCGCGGCCCGAACCGGGACCACGCACTTCGACCTCAAGGGTCTTCATGCCGTGTTCCTGCGCCTTCTTGGCGGCATCTTCGGCGGCAACCTGGGCCGCATAGGGGGTCGACTTACGCGAGCCCTTGAACCCCATCACCCCGGAGGACGACCAGGAAATCGTATTCCCCTGCACGTCGGTGATGGTAACCATGGTGTTGTTGAACGAGGCGTTCACGTGAGCGACGCCAGAAGTGATGTTCTTGCGTTCCTTGCGGCGAACGCGAGTGGTATCCGTCTTTGCCATTTAATTCCTCAAATCGATATCAGCGCCGCCGTAAGCAAGACTGCCCCAGCAGCTCCACCGAAGGACGCGAACGTCCTTACTTCTTCTTGCCGGCGATCGCCTTGGCCGGACCCTTGCGGGTACGGGCATTGGTATGGGTGCGCTGACCACGGACCGGCAGCCCGCGGCGGTGACGCAGGCCACGATAATTGCCCAGGTCCATCAGGCGCTTGATGTTCATCGCCACACTGCGGCGAAGATCACCCTCGACCACATAGTCGCGGTCGATAGCCTCACGGATCTGAATCACTTCCGCGTCGGTCAACTCGTTGACGCGCCGCTCGGCCGGAATGCCGACCTTGGTAGTGATTTCCTCGGCAAACTTCGCACCGATCCCATGGATATACTGAAGCGCGATAACCACGCGCTTGTTCGTCGGGATATTGACGCCAGCAATACGAGCCACGTCTGCTCTCCTTCAATCACGGGAACCAGCCCGTGCCGTTCAACAACAAGGGACCGGAATTCGCTCCCCCACCCTTTTACGAGGAACCGAATCCAGTCCAAAAATTCATGAGACTGGCGGTTCTTTAAGGAAATGCTTGACAAGAGTCAACCTGAGCGGCGCACTCTTGTCGCATTGCCCCTATGCGCCCCCGACAGCCTTCCTGATGGCCGCGGTGACGTCCCCAACCGGCGCCATACCATCAACGGTACGCAGCAGGCCGAGATTCTTGTAATAGTCCACTAGCGGAGCGGTCTGCTCCTTGTAGACGCCGAGGCGCTTGCGCAGCACCTCCTCATTGTCGTCGGCACGCGCGGAATTGCTTTCGCGCGCCCGGTTGACGATCCGCTGCACCAGCGTATCGGTATCCGCGGTCATCTCTACGACCGCATCGAGCGCTACACCCTTCTCAGAGAGCATCTCGCCCAGTGCCTCTGCCTGCGCAATGGTACGGGGAAACCCGTCCAGAATGAAACCAGGCGTGCAGTCCTCGGCATCGAGACGTTCAGACACTATGCCGTTGACGATCTCGTCGGACACCAGGTCACCACGATCCACGATTGCCTTGGCTTCGAGCCCCAGGGGCGTCTGCGCGGCAATCGCCGAACGCAGAATGTCCCCAGTCGAAAGCTGAGGGATGCCATAGGCCTCCATCAGGATCTTGGCTTGCGTGCCCTTGCCGGCACCTGGCGGTCCCAAAAGAATAAGTCTCAACGCCTCCGGCCCCCTAGCCTCGATTTCTTCACCAGACCTTCATACTGCTGCGCAATCAGATGACTTTGCACCTGCGTCACAGTGTCCAGGGTTACCGTAACCATGATGAGCAACGACGTGCCACCGATGAACTGGCTCACCGTCATCTGCGAGAACAGCACCTCAGGGATGAGGGCCACGACGGTGAGATACAGTGCACCCACCACGGTGATGCGCGTCAGCACGTAGTCGATATGCTGCGCGGTCCTCTCGCCAGGGCGAATGCCCGGGATGAAACCGCCGGACCGCTTGAGATTGTCGGCCGTGTCGGACGGATTGAAGACGATCGCCGTGTAGAAGAAGGCAAAGAAGATGATGAGCGCGGCAAACAGGGCCAGATAGAGCGGCTGACCGCGGCCGAGCAGCGCCACGACCACCTGCAACCATTGCGGCGCGTTCCCCTGAGCGGCGAACGAAGCAATGGTGGCGGGCAAGAGCAGCAGCGACGAGCCAAAGATCACCGGGATCACACCGGCCGTGTTGAGCTTGAGCGGCAGGTGCGAGGTGTCCCCTTGGAACATCTTATTGCCCACCTGGCGCTTGGGATACTGGATCAGCAAGCGACGCTGGGCGCGCTCGAAGAACACGATCACGGCAATCACGATTACGGCGAGCAGCAGCAGTGCCACCGGCACCCAACCCGGCAACGCGCCGGTACGGGACAACTCGAGCGTCTGAGCGATCGTCGCAGGGAGATTGGCCACGATACCGGCAAAGATGATCAGCGAGATACCGTTGCCCACGCCACGCGCCGTGATCTGCTCACCGAGCCACATCAGGAACATGGTACCGCCGACCAGCGTGATGACGGTGGACAGCCGGAAGAACCAGCCCGGATTGATCACGACGCCCTGACTCGCTTCGAGCCCTATGGCGATGCCATAGGCCTGCACAGCGCAGAACACGACGGCTAGATAACGCGTATACTGGTTGATCTTGCGACGCCCCGCCTCGCCTTCCTTACGCAAGGCCTCCAGACGCGGCGAAGCGGTGGTGATCACCTGAACGACGATGGAGGCCGTGATATAGGGAATGAGATTGAGCGCGAAGATCGCCATACGCTCGACGGCACCGCCCGCGAACATGTTGAACATGCCCACAATGCCCTGCGAGCTCTGCTCGAAGGTCTGCCGGAACGCATCGGGATCGATGCCTGGAACCGGGATGAAGGTTCCCAGGCGGTACACCAGCAGCACACCCAGGGTGAACCAGATGCGCTGCTGAAGCTGCTTTGCCTTGGAAAAGGTAGAGAAATTCAGGTTGCGGGCAAGTTGCTCGGCTGCGGACGCCATAGTCGCTCCCTTAAAAGTGGGGCCAGGCGCAGTTAAGCGTCAGCCGTCGTTTCTGCCTCAGGCATATCGACCTTACCACCCGCCGCTTCAATAGCGGCCTTGGCGCCTGCAGAAGCATGGGCCACGTCGAACGAAGCCTTGCCGGTGAACTCGCCGCCAGCAATCAGCCGAACGCCGTCCTTGACGCGACGAATGACGCCGGCCGCAACGAGCGCCTGCGCATCGATCACCGCATTGGCGTCCAGCTTGCCAGCGTCGATGGCGGCCTGGATGCGATCAAGACGGACGGCGTTGAACTTGCCCGGACGCCAGGCATTAAAGCCGCGCTTGGGCATGCGCATGTGCAAGGGCATCTGACCGCCCTCGAAACCGTTAATGGCAACACCCGAACGCGCAGTCTGGCCCTTGCCGCCGCGACCGCCGGTCTTGCCCTTGCCCGAGCCGATGCCGCGGCCGATCCGAACGCGGGTCTTGGCCGAGCCGGGATTGTCGCGAAGATCATTCAAACGCACCATTTGCGCCACCCTGTCTTTCATGCAGGCACCCCGATCCGGCCATTCCGCCGTTCGGGAGCACCATGCCAATCAAATTTTTGGGGCCGGTCGAGCCGGCCCCGCCTTGTCAGTTCTCGCCGACGACCCGGACGAGATGGGGAAGCTTGCGGATCATGCCCCGCACTTCGGGCGTATCCACCAGCTCACGCTGCCTGTTCATCTTGTTGAGACCCAGACCGACCAGCGTGGCGCGCTGATCCTTGCTCCGACGAATCGGGCTTCCGACTTGCTCAACGGTAATCGTCTTTTCGGCCATTTTTGTTCTCCGTCAACCCGCAAAGCTTACGCTTCGGCGGATGCCTCGCCACGGCGGGCCTGCAGCTCGGAAACCTTCAGGCCACGGCGGGACGCCACCGAACGGGGGCTGTCCACGCGCTTGAGCGCATCGAAGGTTGCACGAACCATGTTGTAGGGGTTGGCAGTGCCCTGCGACTTGGCAACGATGTCGTTGATGCCAAGGGTCTCAAACACTGCACGCATGGGACCGCCGGCGATGATGCCGGTACCCGGCACTGCCGCCCGCAGCACTACGCGCCCTGCCCCGTGACGACCCACCACATCATGGTGCAGCGTGCGGGCTTCGCGCAGCGGCACCCGGATCAACTGGCGCTTGGCCTGCTCGGTCGCCTTGCGGATCGCTTCGGGAACTTCACGGGCTTTGCCGTGACCAAAGCCAACGCGGCCCTTCTGATCACCCACAACCACCAGTGCGGCAAAACCGAACCGACGACCACCCTTGACGACCTTGGCGACACGGTTGATGTGCACCAGGCGATCGACAAATTCGCTTTCGCGTTCTTGAACGTCTCTCATCGCTAATCGCTTTCCTCGATGCCTAGAACTTCAACCCGCCCTCACGGGCGGCGTCGGCCAGGGCCTTGACCCGACCGTGGTAGATATATGCGCCGCGGTCGAACACCACTTCGCTGACATTGGCAGCAACGCCGCGCTCGGCGATCGCCTTGCCAACGGCCTGGGCAGCCGCCTGGGTGCCACCACTGGACATATCGCCCAGAACTGCCTTGTCCAGGGTCGAAGCAGCAGCGAGCGTACGGCCCGTCGCGTCGTCGATGATCTGGGCGTAGATATTCTTGTCCGAGCGGAAAACGCTCAGACGGGGGCGTCCATACGCACGTGCCTTGAGAGCACGACGGACGCGGGCTTTGCGGCGGTCTGCGCCTTTTTTGCTGATTGCCATCGCCATCGGCTCCCTTACTTCTTCTTGCCTTCCTTGCGAGCGATGAATTCGCCCACATAGCGCACGCCCTTGCCCTTATAGGGCTCCGGACGACGCCATTCGCGGATATTGGCGGCAACTTGGCCGACCTGCTGCTTGTCAATGCCGGTGACGACCACCTCGGTAGGCGCCGGAACGGCCAGCGTGATGCCCGGGGGGGCCTGGAAGATCACGTCGTGGCTGTAGCCGAGCGAGAGCTTGATGTCCTTGCCCTGCATGGCGGCACGAAAACCCACGCCCTGGATGGCGAGGCGCTTCTCGAAGCCGTTGGTGACGCCTGTCACCATGTTGGCGATCAGCGCGCGCGTAGTTCCCCAGGCGGCACGAGCCTCCTTGGTGTCATTTGCCGGCTCGACCACCAGTCCTTCATCGCCTTGCGAGACGTTGACGATATCCATCAGCGTGTAGCTGAGTTCGCCTTTGGGGCCTTTGACCGTCACGAGACGGTCATGCACCTTGACGGTGACGCCGTTCACCGGGGCTACGGGCTTTTTGCCTGTACGGGACATTTTATGCAGTTACCTTCTTGAGTAATCGTCTTACCAGCGTCTTAGAAGACGCGGCAGAGTACCTCGCCACCGATATTCTGGGCCTTGGCCTCGTGGTCGGCCATTACGCCGCGGGGGGTCGACAGGATCGACACGCCCAGGCCATTGGCAACCTGAGGAATGGTCTTGACCGACGCATAGACACGGCGACCGGGACGCGACACACGCTCGATCTCGCGGATCACCGGCGTGCTGTCGGAATACTTCAGCTCGATCTCGTACTCGCTGGCACCGTTCTCGAACTTGGTTTCCGAATAGCCGCGGATAAAACCCTCGGCCTTCAGAACGTCCAGCACGCGACCACGCAGCGTCGAAGCGGGAGTGGACACCGAATCCTTGCGACGCATCTGGGCGTTGCGAATACGGGTCAGCATATCTCCAAGCGGATCAGATAGGCTCATAGTTTCCTCTCCTTACCAGCTCGACTTGACCATTCCGGGGATCTGCCCGAAATTGCCCAGCTCGCGCAGGGCGATACGGCTCATCTTTAGCTTGCGATAGTAGCCGCGCGGACGGCCAGTGACTTCACAACGATTGCGCACGCGATTGGGCGCGGAGTTGCGGGGCAGTTCAGCGAGCTTGAGCTGCGCCTTGAAGCGCTCCTCGGGGGTCGCGGACTGGTCCTTGGTCTTGGCCTTCAGTTCGGCGCGCTTGCCGGCATACTGCTTGGCCAGCGCGGCGCGCTGCTTGTTCTTAACGATGGAGCTGGTCTTGGCCATGTCTCTCTTCCTTGTATCCCTTCCTGTCCCTTACTGGCGGAACGGGAAGTTGAACGCCTTCAGCAGCGCCCGCGCTTCGTCGTCGGTCTTGGCCGTCGTGCAGACCACGATATCCATGCCCCAGATCTGATCGACCTGGTCATAGTTGATTTCCGGGAAAATGATATGCTCTTTGATGCCCATGGCATAATTGCCGGCGCCATCGAAGCTGTTCGGGTTCAAGCCACGGAAGTCGCGCACCCGCGGCAGAGCCACGTTGACCAGCCGGTCGAGGAACTCGTACATGCGCGCCTTGCGCAACGTCACCTTCACGCCCAGCGGCATGTTCTCACGCACCTTGAAGCCGGCGATCGACTTGCGAGCGTGGGTGATGACGGGCTTCTGGCCGGAGATCTTTTCCAGGTCGCCTGCAGCGGCCTTGACCTTCTTGCTGTCGTTGACAGCTTCGCCGACGCCCATGTTCAGCACGATCTTCTCGAGCTTGGGCAGCTCCATGACGTTCTTGTAGCCGAACTGTTCGGAGAGCGCCTTCTTGATGGTCTCTTCGTAGTGCGTGCGCAAGCGCGGGACGTATACTGCCGCCTCAGCCATCGATCACGTCTCCCGTGGTCTTTGCGACGCGCGTCTTGGCGCCGTCTTCGATCTTGAAGCCCACCCGGGTCGGCTTGCCGTTGGCATCGGCCACGGCCAGGTTCGACAGATGGATCGGAGCTTCCTTGGTATAAATGCCGGCATCCTGGCTCGCCGACTGCTTGGTGTGGCGGCGCACAAGGTTGACACCCTGCACGAGCGCCCGGGTCTCGGTCGGGATGACCTGCAGGACCTGACCGGTCTTGCCCTTGTCCTTGCCCGCCAGAACGACGACTCGGTCGCCTTTCTTAATCTTGGCAGCCATTACAGCACCTCCGGTGCCAGCGAAATGATCTTCATGTGATTTTTGGCGCGAAGCTCACGCGGCACTGGCCCGAAGATGCGGGTGCCGATGGGCTCCTGATTGTTGTTGATGAGCACGGCCGCATTCTTGTCGAAGCGGATGACGGTGCCATCGGGGCGACGGATGTCCTTGGCGGTACGAACCACCACGGCCTTCATCACCTGGCCCTTCTTGACGCGGCCGCGCGGAATGGCGTCCTTGACCGACACAACGATGATGTCGCCCACCGACGCATACTTGCGATGCGAGCCGCCAAGCACCTTGATGCACATGACACGACGGGCACCGGAATTATCGGCGACGTCGAGATTGGACTGCATCTGAATCATGACAGGATGCCTTTTTCCTTTACCGGCACATCGCGGTCGACGGGCCGTCTATACCTAGTTTCTTTGGCGGCTCAAGCGGTGGGGACGAGAGTCCAGCGCTTGTTCTTGGAGATCGGGGCGCATTCCTCGATCCACACGGTGTCGCCGACCTTCGCCACATTAGCTTCATCATGCGCATGGTACTTCTTGGACCGGCGCACGGTCTTCTTCATCACCGGGTGGGTGAAGCGACGCTCCACACGCACCACGATGGTCTTCTCATTGGTATCGGAGACCACAGTCCCCTGCAAAACGCGTTTCGGCATCAGGGTGCTCCTTACTTGGCGGCCGTGGCGGCCTTCTCGGCCAGCACGGTCTGGATTCGCGCGATATCGCGGCGCACCTGCTTGACGCGAGACACTGACTCCAGCTGCTGGGTAGCGCGCTGGAAGCGCAGGTTGAACTGTTCCTTCTTCAGGTTGACCAGCTCGTCATTGAGTTCGTCGACCGTCTTGGCGCGCACATCACTGGCTTTCATGGCTATGGCCCCTTAGTCGGCAATGCGGGCAACGACCCGCGTCATGATCGGAAGCTTCATGGCGCCCAGGCGCAACGCTTCACGCGCCACATCCTCGGGAACACCGTCGATCTCGAACACAATGCGACCCGGCTTGACGCGTGCCGCCCAGTATTCGGGCGTGCCCTTGCCCTTACCCATACGCACTTCGGTCGGCTTTGCCGAAACCGGGAGGTCGGGGAAAATGCGGATCCACACACGGCCCTGACGCTTCATCTCGCGGGTGATCGCGCGGCGTGCCGCCTCGATCTGCCGCGCGGTAACGCGCTCGGGTTCGGTCGCCTTCAGGCCAAACTGGCCGAAGTTCAGTTCCGTGCCGCCCTTGGCAACGCCATGGATGCGACCCTTGTGGGCCTTGCGGAACTTAGTACGTTTTGGTTGCAGCATCTGAATAAACCTTCTTAGCCGGCAGCCTGCTGACGACGGTGGGAACCACCCTCGCCGCCTTCGGTGGCGCGACGCTCATGAGCGGAAGGATCGTGCTCGAGCACCTCGCCCTTGAAGATCCACACCTTGATGCCGATGATGCCATAAGTGGTCTTGGCTTCGGCCGTGCCGTAGTCGATGTCGGCGCGCAGCGTGTGCAGCGGAACGCGACCTTCGCGGTACCATTCGGTACGGGCGATGTCGGCACCACCCAGGCGACCACCGACGTTGACGCGGATACCGCCGGCGCCCATGCGGATCGCGGTCTGCACCGCGCGCTTCATGGCACGACGGAAGGCCACGCGACGCTCGAGCTGCTGGGCAATGCCCTGGGCCACGAGGTTGGCATCGGTTTCCGGCTTGCGCACTTCAACGATGTTGATGTGCACTTCGCTGTCGGTGAACTTCTTCACCTTGGCGCGGATTTTGTCGATGTCAGCGCCCTTCTTGCCGATCACGATGCCCGGACGGGCAGTGTGGATCGACACGCGGCACTTACGGTGCGGACGCTCGATGACGATCTTGGAGACCGCCGCCTGCTTGAGATCCTCAAGCAGAGTGCGACGGATCTTGAGATCTTCCTGGAGCAGCGAACCGTACTCACCGCGATTGGCGTACCAACGCGAATCCCAGGTGCGGTTGATGCCGAGCCGCAGCCCGATCGGATTGATCTTCTGGCCCATTATGCGGCCTCCTCAACTTCACGCAGAACGATGGTCAGGTGCGAGAAGGGCTTCTCGATCCGCGACGACCGACCGCGACCACGCGCCGTGAAACGCTTCATGACCAGGGAGTTGCCGACAAACGCCTCGGCCACGACAAGAGCGTCGGTGTCCAGGTTATGGTTGTTTTCCGCGTTGGCGATGGCGCTCTCCAGGGTCTTCTTGACCTGGTGGGCGATGCGCTTGTGCGAGAAGGAGAGTTCGGCCAGGGCCTTCTCCACCTTCTTGCCGCGGATGAGCTGGGCGACGAGGTTGAGCTTTTGCGGGCTGATGCGCAGCATCCGCAACACGGCCTTCGCCTCGTTGTCCTTGAGCGCGCGCTGAGTCTTTGGCTTGCTCATGTTACTTCCTCTTGGCCTTCTTGTCGGCCGCATGACCGTAGTAGGTCCGAGTCGGCGCAAATTCACCGAACTTATGACCGATCATGTCTTCGGTAACCAGCACCGGAATGTGCTTGTGACCATTATGGACGCCGAAAGTGACACCGACGAACTGCGGCAGGATGGTCGAGCGGCGGCTCCAGATCTTGAGCACTTCGCTGCGGCCGGACTCGCGCGACTTTTCCGCCTTCTTGAGCAGATAGCCGTCGACGAACGGGCCTTTCCAGAGAGAACGAGCCATGGATTAGCGCCCCTTCTTGACGTGACGGCTGCGAACGATGAACTTGTCCGTCGCCTTGTTGCTGCGGGTCTTCTTGCCCTTGGTCGGCTTGCCCCAGGGCGTAACCGGATGACGGCCACCCGAGGTACGACCTTCACCACCACCATGGGGGTGATCGACCGGGTTCATGGTCACGCCGCGGTTGACGGGCTTGCGGCCCAGCCAGCGCGAGCGACCGGCCTTGCCGATCGAGGTGTTGGCGTGGTCCTGGTTGGACACGGCGCCGACGGTGGCCAGGCACGTGCCGTGCACGCGGCGCTGCTCACCAGAGTTGAGGCGCAAAATGGCCCAACCCTGATCGCGGCCCACATACTGGGCATAGGCACCGGCGGAACGAGCCACCTGCCCGCCTTTGCGCGGCTTGAGTTCGATATTGTGCACGATCGTGCCGACCGGCATGCGCTCGAGAGGCATCGCATTGCCCGGCTTCACGTCGACCGACGAGAGCGAGGAAATCACCTTGTCGCCGGCAGCCAGACGCTGAGGCGCAATGATGTAGGCCAGCTCGCCGTCCTCGTACTTCACCAGCGCGATGAAGGCCGTACGGTTGGGATCGTATTCGAGCCGCTCGATGGTGCCGACCATGTCGAACTTGACGCGCTTGAAGTCGACCATGCGGTAGGACCGCTTGTGACCGCCGCCGCGATGGTAGGCCGTGATGCGACCGCGATTGTTGCGGCCGCCCTTGGAGTTCAGACCCACAGTAAGGGTCTTCACCGGTGCCCCGCCCCAAAGTTCGGAGCGGTCGGTGGTGATCAGCTGGCGTCGGCCAGGCGATGTGGGGTTGTATTGCTTAAGAGCCATTGTTCTCTCTCCCCTCTCAGAGGCCGGTCGAAATGTCGATCGACTGGCCGTCGACGAGGGTCACCACGGCCTTCTTAACGTCGTTGCGCACGCCGGGACGGCCGCGGAAACGCTTCACCTTGCCCTTGCGGATCAGGGTGTTGACTGCCTTGACCTTGACCGAGAACAGCGCCTCGACGGCAGCCTTGATCTCGGGCTTGGTGGCATCGATCGCCACGTCGAACACGACCTGGCCGTTTTCCGAAGCCATGGTCGACTTCTCAGTCACCACGGGGTTGCGGATAATGTCGTAATGCTTGAGCGTGGTCATGCGAAGCGAGCCTCCAGCGCGGTCAGCGCTGCCTTGGTCAGAACCAGCTTCTCGCGCCGCAGGATGGACACCACGTTGATGCCCTGCACGGGCAGCACGTCGATCTGCGGAATGTTGCGAGCCGCCAGGGCGAAGTTGGCGTCAACCGTAGCCCCATCGATGATCAGCACGTTCGACCAGGCCAGGTTCCCGAAGGTCTTGACCAGCGACGCGGTCTTGCCTTCCGAAGCTGCGATCGAGTCCAGGATCACCAGCTCACCCGCCTTGGCCTTGGCCGAGAGGGCATGCTTGAGAGCCAGAGCGCGGACCTTCTTGGGCAAGTCGATGGCATGGCTGCGCGGAGTCGGACCGAAAGCACGGCCACCACCACGGAACTGCGGAGCCTTGCGATCGCCGTGACGGGCGCCGCCAGAACCCTTCTGCTTGACGAACTTCTTGCCCGTACGCACGCCTTCGGAGCGGTGCTTGACGTCGTGCGTACCGGCCATGGCCTTGAGCTGCTGATAGCGCACCATGCGGTGCAGCAAATCAGCGCGGACCTCGAGCCCGAACACGTCATCATTGACGGTGACCGAACCGGCCTCTTTACCCTCGAGCGTTGTTACCTGAAGTTCCATTTACTTCGTCTCCCCGGCGAGCTCGGCGGCGGGCTTGAACGAGCCCGGCGTGGCCACACCCTCGGGCAGAGCCTTCTTCACCGCATCGCGGATCATGATCCAGCCGCCCTTGGCGCCCGGAACCGACCCTTGCACCATGATCAGGCCACGCTCCACATCGGTCTTGACGACCTTGAGGTTCTGCGTGGTCACGCGCTCGGCACCCAAGTGGCCGGGCATCTTCTTGTTTTTGAAGGTCTTGCCTGGATCCTGACGACCACCGGTGGAACCGATCGAACGGTGGGACACGGACACGCCGTGCGACGCACGCAGACCGCCGAAATTCCAGCGCTTCATACCGCCGGCAAAGCCCTTGCCGATGGAAGTGCCGGTCACGTCGACGAACTGGCCTTCGACGAAATGGTCAGCCTGCAGCTGAGCACCCACTTCGATGAGATTGTCGGCATCGACGCGGAATTCGGTGACCTGGCGCTTGATCTCGACCTTGGCGAGAGCGAACTGGCCGCGCTGCGCCTTGGCAGTGTTCTTCGCCTTGGCCTGGCCGGCGCCCAACTGGAGCGCGACGTAGCCGTCCTTTTCCTGCGTCCGCTGGCCCACCACCTGGCAGTTCTGCAGACTTAGCACGGTCACGGGGACGTTGGTGCCGTCCTCCCTGAATATGCGGGTCATGCCCAGCTTCTGTGCGATCAAACCAGAACGCATCGGTTTCAACCTTTTCTAATTGGCGCTGAGCCGGGTCATTGTTTGCCAAGAGGACCCTTTTGAGCGGCTCGCGCGAAAACTCTATCTTAGAGCTTGATCTCGACGTCCACACCGGCGGCCAGATCGAGCTTCATCAGGGCATCGACCGTCTGAGGGGTCGGGTCCACGATGTCGAGGAGGCGCTTGTGAGTCCGAATTTCGAACTGCTCGCGGCTCTTCTTGTCGATATGGGGCGAGCGGTTGACGGTAAACTTGTCAATTCGCGTCGGCAGCGGGATCGGGCCGCGAACCTGGGCACCCGTGCGCTTGGCCGTATTGACGATCTCGCGAGTCGAGCTGTCCAGCACGCGGTGGTCAAACGCCTTGAGCCGAATGCGAATATTTTGACCGTTCATCTTGCTAATCCTGCGGAAAAAGGGAACGCGGCGCGCTTCGGCGCGCCGCGCCTTTCGGAGTCCTGCTTACTTCAGGATCTTGCTCACGACGCCGGCACCAACGGTGCGGCCGCCTTCACGGATAGCGAAGCGCAGCTTCTCTTCCATGGCGATCGGCACGATCAGCTGGACGTTCATGTTCACGTTGTCGCCCGGCACGACCATCTCGGTCCCTTCCGGCAGGGTCACGACGCCGGTAACGTCGGTGGTGCGGAAGTAGAACTGGGGACGGTAGTTGCCGAAGAACGGAGTGTGACGACCGCCCTCTTCCTTGGTCAGGATGTAGGCTTCAGCCACGAAGTCGGTGTGCGGAGTGACCGAACCGGGCTTGCACAGCACCTGGCCACGCTCGACCTGGGTGCGGTCGATACCGCGGATCAGTGCGCCGATGTTGTCGCCAGCCTGGCCCTGATCGAGCAACTTGCGGAACATTTCCACGCCGGTGACGGTGGTCTTCTGGGTCGCCTTGATCCCGACGATCTCGACTTCCTCGCCCACCTTCACGATGCCGCGCTCGACACGGCCGGTCACCACGGTGCCACGGCCGGAAATCGAGAACACGTCTTCGATCGGCATCAGGAAGGGCAGATCGACCGGACGCTCGGGCTGCGGGATGTAGCTGTCGACAGCTGCCATCAGCTCCAGCACGGCATCATGGCCGAGCTTGGCATCGCCATTGTTGAGCGCTTCGGTCGCCGAACCCTTGATGATCGGGATGTCGTCGCCGGGGAACTCGTAGGACGAGAGCAGCTCGCGCACTTCGAGCTCGACCAGCTCGAGCAGTTCCGGATCGTCGACCATGTCGCACTTGTTCAGGAACACGACCAGAGCCGGCACACCCACCTGACGGGCGAGCAGGATGTGCTCGCGGGTCTGGGGCATCGGGCCGTCGGCAGCCGACACGACCAGGATCGCGCCGTCCATCTGAGCGGCGCCGGTGATCATGTTCTTCACATAGTCGGCGTGGCCGGGGCAGTCGACGTGAGCGTAGTGACGGTTGGTGGTCTCGTACTCGACGTGAGCGGTGTTGATCGTGATCCCGCGAGCCTTTTCTTCAGGGGCCGCGTCGATCTGATCGTAGGCCTTGAAGGTGGCGCCACCGGTTTCAGCCAAGACCTTCGTGATCGCAGCCGTCAGCGAAGTCTTGCCATGGTCAACGTGACCGATGGTCCCGATGTTGCAGTGAGGCTTATTGCGGGAAAACTTTTCCTTGCCCATCGCTTCTCTCCGTAGTCGTCAGCCGCCAGGCCAACGTTTGCGTTTCAGTTAGTTAAATCAGGAGTACGTTTAGGCGTACTTGGCCTGGACTTCTTCGGCCACCGCCTGCGGGACCTGCTCATAATGGTCGAACGTCATCGTGTACTGTGCACGACCCTGGCTCATGGAGCGCAGCGAGTTCACATACCCGAACATGTTCGCAAGAGGCACCAGTGCATCGACGACTTGCGCAATGCCACGGCCTTCCGTTCCACGGATCTGGCCACGACGAGAGTTCAGGTCACCGATGACGTCGCCCATATAGTCTTCCGGCGTGACAACCTCAACCTTCATGATGGGCTCGAGGATCTTGGGGCCCGCCTTTTGCAGCGCTTCGCGGAAGCCGGCACGACCGGCGATTTCGAACGCCAGCACTGAGGAGTCCACGTCGTGATAGGCACCGTCCGTCAGGGTGAACTTCACGTCCACCATCGGGAAGCCGATCAGCGGACCTGCGCCCATGACCGACTCGACACCCTTCTGCACGCCCGGGACGTATTCCTTGGGCACGTTACCGCCAACCACGGCCGACACGAACTTGAAGCCTTCACCAGGCTCGGACGGTTCGATGACGAACTTGATGCGCGCGAACTGGCCCGAACCACCCGACTGCTTCTTGTGGGTGTAGTCGTGCTCGGTCTTGCGGGAGATCGCCTCGCGATAAGCAACCTGCGGCTGACCGATATTGGCTTCCACCTTGAACTCGCGACGCATGCGGTCGACGATGATGTCCAGGTGCAGCTCGCCCATGCCTGCGATGATGGTCTGGCCGCTTTCCTCGTCGGTCTTGACGCGGAAGCTCGGATCTTCGGCAGCCAGGCGATTGAGCGCAAGGCCCATCTTCTCCTGGTCAGCCTTGGACTTGGGCTCCACGGCGATCTCGATGACCGGCTCGGGGAATTCCATGCGCTCCAGGATCACAGGAGCGGACGGGATGGCCAGCGTATCGCCCGTGGTCGTATCCTTGAGGCCCACGATGGCGACGATGTCCCCAGCATAGGCTTCCGAGATCTGCTCACGGCTGTTGGCGTGCATCTGGAACATACGGCCGATGCGTTCGCGCTTGCCCTTCACGGTGTTGTCGAGCTGTGCGCCAGCCTCGACGTGACCCGAATAGATGCGGCAGAAAGTCAGCGAGCCCATGTGCGGGTCGTTGGCGATCTTAAAGGCCAGCATCGAGAGCGGCTCGGCGTCGTCGGCGTGACGTTCGATCTCTTCGCCCGACTTAACATCCACACCTTTGATCGCCGCAATGTCGATCGGGGACGGCAGGAAGTCGATCACGGCGTCGAGCAGGGGCTGCACGCCCTTGTTCTTGAACGCGGAACCGCAGAACACCGGGAAGAAGCGCGACGTGATCGTGCCCTGACGGATCAGGCGACGCAGCGTGTCATTGTCCGGGATGTTGCCTTCGAGATAAGACTCGGTGGCAGCCTCGTCGGCCTCGACGGCGGTCTCGATCAGACGCTCGCGATATTCCTCGGCCCGCTCGCGCAGGTCTTCGGGGATCTCGACGACGTCCCACTGAGCGCCCAGCTCTTCGTTGCGCCAAACCAGGGCGTTCATCTCGATCAGATCGACGATGCCCTTGAAGTCGCTCTCAGCGCCGATCGGCAGCTGCATGACGACGGTCGGGATGCCCAGGCGCTTCTTGAGGGTGTCCAGGCAGAAGTAGAAGTCCGCACCGATCTTGTCCATCTTGTTGACGAAGATCAGACGCGGCACGTTGTACTTGTCAGCCTGGCGCCACACTGTCTCGGTCTGGGGCTCTACGCCCTGGTTACCGTCGAGCAGCGCAATGGCACCGTCGAGCACACGCAGCGAACGCTCGACTTCGATGGTGAAGTCCACGTGGCCGGGAGTGTCGATGATGTTGAAGCGGTGCATGCGACCATTGCGACCCTTCCAGAAGGTCGTGGTAGCCGCAGACGTGATGGTGATGCCGCGTTCCTGCTCCTGCTCCATCCAGTCCATCGTCGCAGCGCCATCATGCACTTCGCCGATCTTGTGGCTCTTGCCGGTGTAATAGAGGACGCGTTCGGTGGTCGTGGTCTTGCCGGCATCGATGTGGGCCATGATGCCGAAATTGCGGTAGTCTTGGATCGGATATTCGCGGGCCATCTTTGCCTCCAACTACCAGCGGTAATGCGAGAACGCGCGGTTGGCGTCAGCCATGCGGTGCGTGTCTTCACGCTTCTTGACGGCCTGACCACGGCCGTTGAGGGCGTCCATAAGCTCGCCAGAGAGGCGTTCACGCATGGTGTTTTCGCCGCGCTTGCGGGCAGATTCGATCAGCCAGCGAATGGCCAGGGCCTGCTGACGATCGACGCGCACTTCCACCGGAACCTGGTAGGTGGCACCGCCGACACGACGCGAGCGCACTTCCACTGCCGGGCGGACATTGTCCAGCGCCGTATGGAACACCGCGATCGGGTCCTGCTTGGTCTTGCTCTGCACGATGTCGAATGCACCGTAGACGATGCTTTCGGCGGCAGACTTCTTGCCGTCCTTCATGAGCGAGTTCATGAACTTGGAGACAATGATGTCGCCGAACTTGGGATCGGGAATGATGTCGCGCTTTTCAGCGCGGTGACGACGAGACATGAAAAGCTCTCCTTACTTCGGCCGCTTCGCGCCGTACTTGGAACGACGCTGCTTGCGATCCTTGACGCTCTGGGTGTCAAGCACGCCGCGCAGCACGTGGTAGCGCACGCCGGGCAGATCGCGAACACGGCCGCCGCGAATGAGCACAACCGAGTGCTCCTGCAGATTGTGACCTTCGCCGGGGATATACGAGATGACTTCACGGCTCGTCGTGAGACGAACCTTGGCAACCTTGCGCAAAGCCGAGTTCGGCTTCTTTGGAGTCGTGGTGTATACACGTGTGCAAACGCCGCGCTTCTGCGGATTTGCTTCCATCGCCGGGACTTTGTTCCGCTTGGGCTTTGACACCCGAGGTTTGCGGATCAACTGATTAATGGTCGGCATTGCGCGCGAGCCTTCTTTTTGTCCGTTCCAAACTGGTCTCGTTACAGACGCAGCAAACCGACAAGGCGCCTGCTCTTTTCCGTTAAGGAACAGAGGCGCCTTTCAATGCAGCGGACCACACCCCAGTGGGGATGCGTTCATGCGCACAGGAATTTGCTACGTCTATTCACCCGACAGTGTGTTTGAGCTTCCTGGATACCCGCGCATGGTGGCAGGGACCCGCGTGAAACTCACGACCGACCGCTAAGGTGTGGGTTGTTTAGAACCCCTGACTCGTTCCGTCAAGGATTCTTTAGCGGGATTCTGAGCCATGCCCCGTCCGCATAGTCGTTTTCTGGACGGTTTGGCAATTTCCCGTTCGGCAGTGCGATAAATAGCGTCGGAGCGACAGCATTCAAGTGGCTCTTTGGAGCAATCCTCAACATCTGTGAGTCGCTCCCGTAACGCTCTTTGGGCCGTTAGAATCGAAAAGGGGGCCATCGGCCCCCTTCCCTGTCATTCAAAGTCGGTTCGACTCAGTCGGCCTGGGGCTTGGCCGGCACATGCTCGGTGGGCGCCACCGGGGCAGCCAGAGCATGGGAGTGCTTGCGACGCTCGTCCAGGATCAGATCGTCGCGCTTGGTGGCGATCAGCTTGGACTGCGTAAAGCTCGCACCCGTTCCCGCCGGGATCAGGCGACCCACGATCACGTTCTCCTTGAGCCCTTCAAGCATATCGGCCTTGCCGCTGACGGCGGCTTCGGTCAACACGCGCGTGGTCTCTTGGAACGAGGCCGCCGAAATGAACGAGCGAGTCTGCAGCGAAGCCTTGGTGATGCCCAGCAGCACCGGATTGGCGTGTGCCGGCTTGCGACCATCGGCCACCAGCTGATCGTTGAGCTCGTCGAAATCGAGCTTGTCGATCTGCTCGTCCTTGAGCAGCCCGCTGTCACCCGGATCGGTGATCTCGACCTTCTGCAGCATCTGGCGAACGATCACCTCGATGTGCTTGTCGTTGATCAGCACGCCCTGCAGCCGATAGACCTCCTGGATCTCGTTGACGAGATAGCGTGCCAGCTCCTCGACGCCCTTGATCGCAAGGATGTCGTGCGGCGCCGGATTGCCGTCCAGGATGTATTCGCCCTTCTCGATGGTGTCGCCTTCCTGCAGATGGAACGGCTTACCTTTCGGGATCAGGTACTCGACCGGATCCGCACCCTCTTCATGCGGCTCGATTATGACACGACGCTTGTTCTTGTAGTCGCGTCCGAAACGTATCGTGCCATCGATCTCGGCGATGATGGCGTGATCCTTGGGACGACGAGCCTCGAACAGTTCGGCCACACGCGGCAGACCGCCGGTGATGTCTTTAGTCTTGGCGCTTTCGAGCGGGATACGAGCCAGAACGTCGCCGGCCGACACCTTCTCACCCGGCTCCACCGAGACTACGGCATCCACCGACAGCAGGTACCGGGCTTCGCCACCACGCTCGAGCTTGGCCACCGAGCCACCACGCGAGATGGTGATGGCAGGCTTGAGACTGTCGCTGCGCTGGCTGGTCCGCCAGTCGATCACGACGCGCTTGGTGAAGCCCGTGGCCTCGTCGGTGGTCTCCGCAATGGAAGCGCCATCGACCAGATCTTCGAAGCCCACTTCGCCGTCGACATCGGCCAGCACCGGGCGAGTGTAGGGATCCCATTCGGCGATACGCTGGCCGCGCTTGACCTCGTCGCCGTCCTTCACCCGCAGCTTGGCACCATAGGCCACGCGGTGGGTGGAGCGATCCTTGCCTTCGTTATCCACGATGGCGATGACGAGGTTACGGCCCATCGAGACCAGCAGACCTCCGGCAACCTGGGCCACATTGGCATTACGCAGCTCGATCTTGCCCTCGGCACCTGCTTCCAGGAACGAGGAATCGACCACCTGTGCCGTACCGCCGATGTGGAACGTGCGCATGGTAAGCTGTGTACCGGGTTCACCGATTGACTGCGCCGCAATGACGCCGACCGCTTCGCCCATGTTGACCGGCGTGCCGCGAGCCAGATCGCGACCATAGCAGGCCGCGCACACACCCTGGCGCATGTCGCACACCAGCGGCGAGCGAATACGGATCGACTGCATGCGTGCCGCTTCGATCTGCTCGACGTGCTTTTCCTCGAGCAGCGTGTTGCGCGGCGCAATCATCTCGCCGGTGACCGGATGGATGATGTCGTCGGCAGCCGAGCGGCCCAGGATACGCTGGCCGATCGAAGCCACGATCTGCCCCGAGTCCACGATGGGCTCCATGGTCAGGCCGCGTTCGGTGCCGCAATCGAGCGCCGTGATGATCGAATCCTGGGCCACGTCGACGAGACGACGCGTCAGGTAACCCGAATTGGCAGTCTTGAGCGCGGTGTCGGCCAGACCCTTACGAGCACCGTGGGTGGAGTTGAAGTACTCCAGCACGTTCAGGCCTTCCTTGAAGTTGGCCGTGATCGGGGTCTCGATGATCGAGCCGTCGGGCTTGGCCATCAGGCCGCGCATGCCGGCAAGCTGCTTCATCTGCGCCGGTGAACCACGCGCACCCGAATGGCTCATCATATAAACCGAGTTGATCGGCTTCTGGCGTCCGGTTTCCTGATCGATCTGAACGGCAGCAATGCCCTTCATCATCTCCTCGGCAACCTTGTCGCCGCACTTGGCCCAGGCGTCCACGACCTTATTGTACTTTTCGCCCTGAGTGATCAGGCCGTCATTGTACTGCTGCTCAAATTCCTCGACCAGCTTCCGGGTCTCTTCCACCAAGGTGTACTTGGAGGCAGGGATCACCATGTCGTCCTTGCCGAACGAGATGCCGGCGCGGCAGGCATGACGGAAGCCCAGCTGCATCACGCGGTCACAGAAGATCACGGTCTCCTTCTGGCCGCAGCCACGGTAGACCGTGTCGATCATCTTGGAGATCATCTTCTTGGTCATCAGCTGGTTGCAGGTCTCGTAAGGCACTGCGGGGCTGACGGGCAGGATCTGGCCGATCATCATGCGGCCAGGCGAGGTCTCCACGATCTTGGTGGTGAGCTTGCCGTTCTCGTCGAACGCCTTCACCCGGCCCTTGATCTTGGTATGCATGGTCACGGTGCCGGTCTCGAGCGCATGCTCGATCTCGGCCATCGACCCAAAAGCCATGCCCTGGCCCGGCTCACCGTCATTCATCAGCGACAGGTGATAGAGACCCAGAACGATGTCCTGGCTCGGCACGATGATGGGCTGCCCGTTGGCGGGGTGCAGGATGTTGTTGGTCGACATCATCAGCACACGCGCTTCGAGCTGCGCTTCGAGCGAGAGTGGCACGTGCACGGCCATCTGGTCGCCGTCAAAGTCGGCGTTGAAGGCCGAGCAGACGAGCGGATGCAGCTGGATGGCCTTGCCTTCGATCAGTGTGGGTTCGAAGGCCTGGATGCCCAGTCGATGGAGCGTAGGTGCGCGGTTGAGCAGCACAGGATGCTCGCGAATGACCTCGTCCAGGATATCCCAAACCTCCGGCTTTTCCTTCTCCACCAGCTTCTTGGCCTGCTTGACGGTCGAGGACAGACCCTTGGCTTCCAGCCGCGAATAGATGAACGGCTTGAACAGCTCGAGCGCCATCTTCTTGGGCAGGCCGCACTGATGCAGCTTGAGCTCGGGACCCACGGTAATCACCGAACGGCCAGAATAGTCGACGCGCTTGCCCAGAAGGTTCTGGCGGAAGCGGCCCTGCTTGCCCTTGAGCATGTCAGAGAGCGACTTGAGCGGACGCTTGTTGGCACCCGTGATGGTGCGACCGCGGCGGCCGTTGTCGAACAGCGCATCCACAGCTTCCTGCAGCATGCGCTTTTCGTTGCGGATGATGATGTCGGGGGCACGCAGCTCGATCAGACGCTTCAACCGGTTGTTGCGGTTGATGACGCGGCGATAGAGATCGTTGAGATCGGACGTAGCGAACCGGCCACCATCGAGCGGCACCAGCGGACGCAGCTCGGGCGGGATCACCGGGATCACGGTCATGATCATCCATTCGGGCTTGTTGCCCGAAACGATGAACTGCTCGACGATCTTGAGGCGCTTGGCCAGCTTCTTGGGCTTGAGTTCGGTGGTCGACTCGGCGATTTCCACCCGCAGATCGGCCGCGATCTTTTCCAGGTCGAGAGCGAGCAGGATGTCGCGAATGGCCTCGGCACCGATCTTGGCGGTGAAGGCATCGGCACCATACTGGTCTTGGGCGTCCAGATACTGCTCCTCGGTCAGCAGCTCATGCATGCTGAACGGGGTCAGGCCGGGATCGAGGACGACGTAGTGCTCAAAGTAGAGCACGCGCTCGATGTCCTTGAGCGCCATGTCGAGCAGGAGCGCGATGCGGGACGGCAGTGACTTGAGGAACCAGATGTGGGCAACCGGAGCAGCCAGCTCGATATGGCCCATGCGCTCGCGGCGCACGCGGCTGAGCGTGACTTCCACGCCGCACTTCTCGCAGATGACGCCCTTGAACTTCATGCGCTTGTACTTGCCGCACAGGCACTCGTAGTCCTTCACGGGGCCGAAGATGCGCGCGCAGAACAGGCCGTCGCGCTCGGGCTTGAACGTGCGGTAGTTAATGGTCTCGGGCTTTTTGATCTCGCCATACGACCAGCTCAGGATCTTCTCCGGGCTGGCGATGTTGATCTTCATCTGATCGAACTGCTGCGCCGGAACCTGCGGATTGAACGGGTCCATAACGTGGGAATGGTGGTTCATTCGGTGTCTCCTCGTTTCACGAAGCGCCGGCCGGCTCGGCCAGGCCCTTCGTGAAAGCGTTGAAAGAAAGGGCTCGGCAGATTATTCCGCCGCGCGCTGAGGAGGTTCGAGCTCCGCTTCGGCCTGATCGGACCCGTCCAGGGGCTCGCTCATGTCCAACTCGACATTGAGACCCAGGGATCGGATTTCCTTGACCAGAACGTTAAAGCTCTCCGGAATGCCGGCTTCGAAGGTGTCGTCGCCGCGCACGATGGCCTCGTAGACCTTGGTGCGGCCGGCCACGTCGTCCGACTTGATCGTCAGCATTTCCTGCAAGGTATAGGCGGCACCGTAGGCTTCGAGGGCCCACACCTCCATCTCGCCGAAACGCTGCCCGCCGAACTGCGCCTTGCCGCCCAGCGGCTGCTGGGTGACCAGCGAGTAAGGACCGATCGATCGGGCGTGGATCTTGTCGTCCACCAGGTGGTGCAGCTTGAGCATGTAGATATACCCAACCGTCACCGGTCGATCGAAACGCTCGCCGGTGCGTCCGTCATAGACCACGGACTGACCCGAACCGTTGAGACCTGCCCTTTCGAGCATCTCCACGATATCGGCTTCCTTGGCCCCGTCGAACACGGGCGTGGCGATCGAAACGCCCTTGGAAAGATGCTCGCCCAGGCGAACCATGCTGTCGTCGTCCAGATCGGTCATCGCGGTATCTCCTTCGAAGAGATTCCCGATTTCCTGCTTGAGCGGCGTCAGGTCGCCCTTTTCCTGATAGAGGCGCACCATCTCGTTGATCTTCTTGCCGAGGCCTGCGCAGGCCCAGCCAAGGTGAGTCTCGAGAATCTGGCCCACATTCATGCGGCTGGGCACGCCCAGCGGATTGAGCACGATGTCGACCGGTGTGCCGTCGGCCAGATGCGGCATGTCTTCGACCGGAACGATCTTGGATACCACGCCCTTGTTGCCGTGACGTCCAGCCATCTTGTCGCCGGGCTGCAGCTTGCGCTTGGTCGCAACGAAGACCTTGACCATCTTCATCACGCCCGGAGGCAGCTCGTCACCGCGCTGCAGCTTGTCCACCTTGTCGATGAAACGCTGCTCGAGGAGCTTGCGGCTCTCCTCGTACTGGGCATGGAGCGCTTCCATTTCGCCCATCAGCTTGTCGTCTTCGAGCGCGAACTGCCACCACTTCGACCGCGGCTGGGCGTCAAAGATCTGGTCGTTGAGCTTGGTGCCGGGCACATAACCCTTCGGGCCTGCAGTTGCGGACTTGCCGAACAGCATTTCCTTGAGACGGGCATAGACGTTCCGGTCCAGGATCGACTGTTCGTCGTCACGGTCTTTAGCCAGGCGTTCGATTTCCTCGCGCTCGATCGCCATGGCACGTTCGTCTTTGTCGATGCCGTGGCGGTTGAACACGCGCACTTCCACCACCGTGCCTGCATCCCCGGGAGGAACGCGCAGGGAGGTATCACGAACGTCGGACGCCTTTTCACCGAAGATGGCGCGCAGCAACTTTTCTTCCGGCGTCATCGGCGATTCACCCTTGGGGGTGATCTTGCCTACCAGAATGTCGCCCGCCTGCACCTCGGCACCGATATGCACGATGCCCGCTTCGTCGAGGTTCTTGAGCGCTTCTTCCGAAACGTTCGGAATGTCGCGCGTGATTTCCTCGGGACCAAGCTTGGTGTCGCGCGCCATCACTTCATATTCCTCGATATGGATCGAGGTGAAGACGTCGTTCATGCTGATCTTTTCAGACAGCAGGATCGAGTCCTCGAAGTTGTAGCCGTTCCAGGGCATGAACGCGACGAGCACGTTCCGGCCCAGGGCCAGATCGCCCAGCTCGGTCGAGGGACCATCGGCAATGATGTCACCGGCGTTCACGTGGTCGCCCACCACCACCAGCGGGCGCTGGTTGATGCAGGTCGACTGGTTGGAACGCTGGAACTTCATCAGGTTGTAGATGTCCACGCCCGACTTCGACGCATCGGTTTCTTCCGTGGCGCGAATGACGATACGGGTAGCGTCCACCTGGTCCACGATGCCCTTGCGCTTGGCCGCAATGGCAGCGCCCGAGTCGCGAGCCACCACCGGCTCCATGCCCGTGCCCACGAAGGGAGCTTCGGCACGCAGCAACGGCACCGCCTGACGCTGCATGTTCGAACCCATGAGCGCGCGGTTGGCGTCGTCGTTCTCGAGGAACGGGATCAGCGAGGCGGCAACCGAAACCAGCTGCTTGGGGCTGACGTCCATCAGGTCGACCTGCTCACGAGGCGAAAGCGCCACGTCACCGGCATGACGCGAGATCACCAGGTCGTCGGCGAGTTCGCCGGCCTCGTTGATCACCGCGTTGGCTTGAGCCACGGTGTGCTTGGCCTCTTCCATCGCCGACAGATAGACCACGTCGTCGGTCACCTTGCCGTCCACGATCTTGCGGTACGGGGTCTCGATAAAGCCGTACTTGTTGACGCGGGCAAAGGTCGCCAGCGAGTTGATCAGACCGATATTGGGACCTTCCGGGGTCTCGATCGGGCAGATGCGGCCGTAGTGAGTCGGATGCACGTCGCGGACTTCGAAGCCCGCACGCTCACGAGTCAGGCCGCCCGGCCCAAGCGCCGAGAGACGACGCTTGTGGGTGATTTCCGACAACGGATTGGTCTGGTCCATGAACTGGCTGAGCTGGGACGAGCCGAAGAACTCGCGCACCGCCGCCGCCGCCGGCTTGGCGTTGATCAGGTCCTGGGGCATGACAGTGTCGATTTCGACCGAGCTCATGCGCTCCTTGATGGCGCGCTCCATGCGCAGCAGGCCAAGCCGATAATGGTTTTCCATCAGCTCGCCCACCGAACGCACGCGGCGGTTGCCGAGATTGTCGATGTCGTCGATCTCGCCGCGCCCGTCGCGCAGGTTGACCAGGGTGCGCACCACCTCGACGATGTCGTCCTTGCGCAGCACGCGCACGGTGTCTTCGGCATCGAGATCGAGACGCATGTTCATCTTCACGCGACCCACCGCGCTCAGATCGTAACGCTCGGAGTCGAAGAACAGCGAGTTGAACATCGCCTCGGCAGTTTCCACCGTCGGGGGTTCGCCCGGGCGCATCACGCGGTAGATGTCGAACAGCGCGTCTTCACGGCTCTCGTTCTTGTCGACGGCGAGCGTGTTGCGGATATAGGCGCCGACCGTCACGTGGTCGATGTCCAGAATCGGCAGCTCGTCAAAGCCAAGATCCACCAGTTTGGTCAGGATCTTCTCGTCCAGCTCGTCGCCGGCTTCGGCATAGACTTCACCGGTCTTCATGCTGATGAGGTCTTCGGCAATGTACATGCCGTAGAGGTCCTCATCGACGGCACGCAGATGGGTCAGGCCATTCTCGGCCAGCTTCTTGGCTTGGCGGGCCGAGAGCTTCTTGCCGCCTTCATGCACCACCTGTCCGGTATTGGCATCGATCAGGTCATGGGTGGGCTTGGAGCCCTTCATGCCTTCGGCGTCATAGGGCTTGCGCCAGCCGTCCTCGGTCTTTTCGAAAACGAGCTTGGAATAATAGGTCGCCAGGATTTCCTCGGCATCCATGCCGAGCGCCTTGAGCAGCGAGGTCACCGGAATCTTGCGGCGACGGTCGATGCGCGCATAGACGATGTCCTTGGCGTCGAATTCAATGTCGAGCCACGAGCCACGGTAGGGAATGATGCGACCGGCAAACAGCAGCTTGCCCGACGAATGGGTCTTGCCCTTGTCGTGATCGAAGAACACGCCAGGCGACCGGTGCATCTGGGACACGATCACGCGTTCGGTGCCGTTCACGATGAACGTACCGTTGGACGTCATAAAGGGCATGTCGCCCATATAGACGTCCTGCTCCTTGATGTCCTTGACCGAGCGGGCGCCGGTCTCTTCATCCACCTCGAACACGATCAGGCGTAGCGTGACCTTGAGCGGCGCAGCGAATGTCATGTCGCGCTGCCGGCACTCGTCCACGTCATATTTGGGCTGCTCGAACTCGTAGCGCACGAATTCCAGGCTCGCCGTGTTGGAAAAGTCGGTGATGGGGAAGACCGAACGGAACACCGACTGCAATCCCTCATTGCCGCGTCCGCCCTTGGGCTCGTGCACCATGAGGAACTGATCGTACGATGCCTTCTGCACCTCGATCAGGTTCGGCATCTCCGTGACTTCGCGAATGCTGCCAAAGGATTTGCGAACCTTACGGCGGCCATTGAACGTGGTAGTCATACCCGCTCCTATTGTGTCTTCGATGTCAGGGAGGCAAAAAACCAAAGGTCCGACCATCAGCCGTCGGATCTCAGGTTATCTGCCAGAACACGGCGTCTAAACCGCAACTAAGCCCATATTGTGGGCATGTCGAACTCTGATTATCAGAGTCCAAAGCGGAGCGACGTTGCCGCCGCTCCGCAAGGCTTGTCGAAACTGGTTCGAACTACTTGAGTTCGACCTTGGCGCCGGCGCCTTCCAGCTTCTTCTTGATGTCCTCGGCCTCGGCCTTGGTCGCGCCTTCCTTGATGGCCTTGGGAGCACCCTCGACCAGAGCCTTGGCTTCGCCCAGGCCCAGACCGGTGATGGCGCGGACTTCCTTGATCACGTTGATCTTGTTTTCGCCGAACGAAGCAAGAATGACGTCGAACTCGGTCTTTTCTTCAACCGGAGCGGCAGCAGCGGCCGGGGCAGCGGCGGCAGCGACCGGAGCGGCGGCGGAAACGCCCCACTTCTCTTCGAGCATCTTGGAGAGCTCGGAAGCCTCCAGCACGGTCAGGGCAGAGAGATCGTCAACGAGTTTGGCGAGATCAGCCATTTGATTTCACTTTCAGTTTTACGTTTTGGTTCAAACCGGTAAAGGCCCCCGAGAGGGCCCTAGGGGGACGCCTCAAGCAGCTTCGCTGTCGTTGTCCTTGTCCGCATAAGCGGCCAGCACGCGGGCGATCTGAGCACCCGGGGCTGCGACGACGGTTGCGATCTTGGCCGCCGGCTGTTTGACCAGCCCGGCAAGCCTTGCGCGCAGTTCGTCCAAGGAGGGCAAAGTCGCCAATGCCTTGACGCCGTTGGCATCCAGCTCGGTCGATCCCATTGCGCCGCCCAGAATTTCGAACTTCTGGTTCTTGTCGGCGAACTTTGCGGTCACGCGCGGCGCGGTGATCGGATCGGTCGAATAGATGACGACGGTCGGCCCGGTAAACAGGGCCGAGATGTCGGCAGTGTCGGTTTGCTTCAGAGCGAGCTTGGCAAGGCGGTTCTTGGCGACCTTGACCTGCCCACCGGCCTGCTTGGTCTCACGACGGAGCCTTTCCAGGTCGGCGACGGTCAGACCGGCATTACGAGCGACCACGATCGCACCAGCACCGGCAAATGCCGTCTGGAGCGAAGCGACCAACTCATGCTTTTCCGCTCTTTCCACTCTAGTCTCCACATTTAGCCCGATCACGAGGGACCGGACCGTTGCCAATTGCTGCCTTCCGTCTCGCCAGAAAGCGAGGGGAGAGGCAACGGTTGTCTGCCTGTCAACCGCGGCCGCCTCGCTTGCGCAGGGCGGCAACTGGCCTGGTTCGAACCGAAGCTGTGAGCGACCCCAGAAAGGATCGATGCAGGTATCGGTCTTCACCCCGTCTATTGCTGGCCCCGGATCGGGATTACGCCGGCCAGATGGCCGGCACCGGCAGTCTCGGACAGGACTTGACCGAAAGGGGCTTGCCCCTTCCGGCATCCGGGCGGCGAACCACCCGAAATCTTTGCAAGGACCGACGCTCGCGCGCCGGCCTTACTGTATTAGTGGACCGAGCTGGGATCCACGTGCACGCCCGGGCCCATGGTCGAGGACACCGAAACGCGCTTGACGTAAGTGCCCTTGGCCCCCGAGGGCTTGGCGCGGGTCACGGCGTCGGTAAAGGCCTTGATGTTCTCGAGCAGGGCGTCTTCCGTAAAGGAAATCTTGCCCACGCCGGCATGCAGGATACCGGCCTTTTCCACGCGGAACTCTACCGCGCCGCCCTTGGCGGCCTTCACGGCGCCGGCGACGTCTGGGGTCACGGTGCCGACCTTAGGGTTCGGCATAAGGTTGCGCGGGCCCAGGATCTTACCCAGGCGACCCACCAGCGGCATCATGTCGGGCGTTGCAATGCAACGGTCGAAATTGATGTTGCCGGCCTGGATCTGCTCGGCCAGGTCTTCGGCGCCCACGATGTCGGCACCGGCCTTGCGGGCCTCTTCGGCCTTGGCATCCTTGGCGAACACAGCCACGCGCACGGTCTTGCCCGTGCCGTTGGGCAGGTTCACCACGCCGCGGACCATCTGGTCGGCGTGACGGGGATCGACGCCAAGGTTGATCGCCACTTCGACGGTCTCGTCGAACTTGGCAGTAGCCTTGGACTTGACCATCTTCACGGCGTCATTGAGCGCATAGAGCTTCTTGCGGTCGATGCCTTCGCGTGCAGTGGTAATACGCTTACCGATCTTTGCCATCGTCTCAGCCCTCGACCTGGATGCCCATGGAACGTGCGGAACCGGCGATCATGGTCATCGCGGTATCGACGTCGTCGGCGTTGAGATCCTTCATCTTCTTTTCGGCAATCTCGCGCAGCTGTGCCTGCGTGATGGTGCCGGCGCTGTCCTTGCCAGGCAGCTTGGAGCCGGACTTGAGGCCCAGCGCCTTCTTGATGAAATAGCTCACCGGAGGAGTCTTCATCTCGAAGGTGAAGCTCTTGTCGGCATAGGCCGTGATCACCACGGGAATGGGCGAGCCCTTTTCCATGTCTGCAGTCTTGGCGTTGAAGGCCTTGCAGAATTCCATGATGTTGAGACCGCGCTGACCCAGCGCGGGGCCGATCGGCGGCGAGGGAGTTGCGGAACCCGCAGCCACCTGCAGCTTGACGTAGCCGGTAATCTTCTTAGCCATGATCGTCCTTTCAAATTATGCCCGCCGGAGCGGACGTTCGACGCCGTGGTGCGAGACTGAATTCCGACGGCTGGCTGGCCGCCTGCTCTTCCACGGATTTGCACCGCCCTTCAGCAGGGCGGCGCTCCGGCGCGAGGCGCCGGAATGGGTTTGACGGGCCCTGCCCGCTTAGACCTTCTCGACCTGACCGTATTCGAGTTCCACCGGAGTGGGACGCCCGAAGATCGACACCTCCACCTTGAGGCGGCTGCGCTCGTGGTCCACTTCTTCCACCACGCCATTGAAGCTGGCGAAGGGCCCATCGGCCACCCGCACCTGCTCGCCCACCTCGAAGCTGATCGAGGGCTTGGGATGCTCGACGCCTTCCTGCACCTGCTGCAGAATGCCCATCGCCTCGCGTTCGGAGATCGGCATAGGCTTGTCGCCCGAACCGAGGAACCCGGTGACCTTGGGCGTGTTCTTGATCAGGTGGAAGGCCTGGTCGGTCATGTCCATCTTCACCAGCACGTAACCGGGGAAGAACTTGCGTTCGGTATCGACCTTGCGGCCGCGGCGGATCTCGACGACCTTCTCGGTCGGAACGATCACGTCCTCGAACAGATGCTCGAGCTTGTTCTGCGCGACCTTCTGCTTAATGTCTTCGGCGACTTTGCGCTCGAAGTTCGAATAAGCCTGTACGATATACCAGCGCTTGGCCATGCCGAAACTGTTCTCCGTTCGTTGTCGTGACGTGTAGCTTAGCCGAGCGAGAGCATCAGGCTCACCAGCCAGGAAATCACCTGGTCGGCTGCCAAGAAGAAGATGCTCGCCAACACCACCATCACCAGAACCATCACAGTGGAGATCATGGTTTCGTTGCGGGTCGGCCAGACGACCTTGCTGACTTCCTGCCTAACCTGCTGCAGAAAGGTGATCGGGTTCGTACGAGCCATCAGCACTTCAACTTTTCGAGGTTTTTTGGGCACATAACCAAACGCCGCGCGAGTCGTCGCACGGCCGGAGAGCGCTATGTAGCGAGCTGCCCGGCCGATTGCAAGACCCTATGTCGTGAGCGCTCTTTGCGGCTGCGTCAGACCTGCTCCTGGGTCAGCAGAGCGCGCAACCGCTGGAACAGCGTTTCGGCATCGAGCTTGCCTGGATCAAAGCCGCTGCGCGCGCCAATCCCGTTTAGCCTGTCGGTGGGACTGCTGCCGACATAGGCCATCGACCAGTTGGAAAACCCGCGCTGGGCTATTGGCTCAAACTGGATGAGCGCCACATCTCCGTGCCGGTCGTCCTGCTGGATGCGCTCGAAGGTCGCCTCCACTGCCGCGGGCGGCCCTTCCAGCACCTGGATGAAATGGCCTGCGTTGAACATCAGCGCGCCGGTAACGCCCACCTGCGCGTTGTTGCGGCGGCTCTTTTCCAGGATCTGCTCGATCTGCGCGTGCTTCTGGTCCTGGTCGGATTCGAGCCGGTTGGCACTATGATAAACGAGACGATAATCCATGAGCCAACCCCTCAATCTCGAGCAGAAACGCTGGCGATCAACGCTGCAGCGGCTTGGGCCGTCAGGGGGCGGCCAGTGAGATATCCTTGTACCTGATTACATCCGAAGCGGCCGATCTCATCGAGCTGCGCCTGAGTCTCGACGCCCTCGGCAATCGTGGTCATCCCCAAGCTGGCGCCGAGGGCCGCCACAGCACGCACGATGGCCGCGCTGTCGGGCTGGGAAACCACGCCGCGCACGAAGGATTGGTCGATCTTGATTTTGTCGAAGGCAAATTTCTGCAGATAGCTCAGCGAGGAATAGCCGGTGCCGAAATCGTCCATCGACACCCGCGCCCCCAGCGCCTTGATCTGCTCGAGGATGGCCACGACGCTCTCGGTATTGTCCAGCAACGCCCCCTCGGTGATTTCGATGTCCAGGCGGCTCGGGTCGAGCCCGGCCTGGCCGAGCGCGGAGAGCACGATAGGCACCAGTTCTGGGGTACGAAACTGTACCGGTGAAAGATTGATCGACACCGATAGCGGCGCGGGCCAGGAAGCTGCCTGACGGCAGGCCGTGCGCAGCACCCATTCGCCCAGCGGGACGATCAGCCCGGTTTCTTCGGCCAAGGGAATGAAATCGGCCGGTGAAACCACGCCCCGTTCCGCATGCGTCCAGCGCAGCAGCGCTTCAAAGCCAACCAATTGCTTGGTGCCGACGTCATATTGGGGCTGATAGGCCAGATCAAACTCGCGCAGCGCCAAGGCGCGACGCATGTCCACTTCCAGGGCTCGGCGTGCCTGCACGCGCCGGTTGAGGTCGTCGGTGAAGAACCGCAGCGTGCCGCGTCCGTCACTCTTGGCCTTGAAGAGCGCCAGATCAGCATTCTTGATCAGCAAGCCAGCTTCGTCGCCATCGGCCGGTGCGAGCGCCACGCCGATCGAGACGCCCAGATTGACCATGTTGCCCTGCAGCAGATAGGCGCGGCCCACAATGTCGATCAGCTTGCGTCCCAAGGCCTCGGCGGCGTGGGGCTGAGACTTGCCCACCTGCAGCAGCCCGAATTCGTCGCCGCCCAGCCGCACCAGCATATCGCCGTCTTCGAGGACCCGGCCCATGCGATCGACCACGCGCTTGAGCACCAGATCGCCCATGGCGTGGCCCAGCGTGTCGTTCACCGATTTGAAGCGGTCGAGATCAATGTAGAGCAAGGCAGGTTGGCCCGACACGCCGTCCCGGCCTGTCAAAATACTGGCCAGGCGCTCCAGAAGCGCGACGCGGTTGGGCAGGCCGGTAAGGGGATCGCGCTGTTCGTTGCGCACGCTGCGCACTACAGGGGTCACATCGATGAATTCGAGTAGGATCTGCCCGTGCTCGGCACTCGAGGCAGCCAGATGGATCGAGCGTCCATCCACTGTGTCGAACTGACAGTTGCCGCCGCCACTCGCGCACAGCTTGAGAATTCGCTCTTTGGCTCCCGCCGCGATCAGCCCGAACTTTTCGGCGTCATCAAGAACCTGGGCCAGCGTTTCCCTGGGTGCGCGATCGGCCAGCAACAGTGCGGCAGCGCTCAGATTGTACTGCAGCACTCGTCCCTCAGGACCTACCAGCACGATGCCCGTGCGGGTCTCGAGCATGGCGGTGCCAGCGTCGACTGACTTTGAAGAGCTCATGCCTGTCTGGCTGCCCAATTTGATCGGAGATCCAAGCTAGACCCTAGATAAGAACGCCGGGTAAATTTGAACCGTACACAATCGCACGTTCATCACTTCATCTGACCAGCGGACGCCATATCCCGCGTCGCGACGGCCACCTGTGCACTACGTTGGATTTCTTGCTGTGGATTGTCGCAAAGTGCTCGATTGGGTGTTGACAGTGACGCGCCCGATCAGCATAACCCCCGGCGTCAGTTCGGTTCTTACCGACTGCGCCTGGCTCGCCGGTGTTCGGAGGGGTGGGAGAGTGGTTAAATCCGTCAGACTGTAAATCTGATCGCTTAGCGTACGCTGGTTCGAATCCAGCCCCCTCCACCAGCCAGTTTTGCCTGCCAGCCCGTCGGTGGCGACAGGCTTGCGCAGACCGGCGAGATCGGCAACAGTGTTGCCGATGGCGCCCAGGGGTTGGCGCTGCGCGGGTATAGCTCAGTGGTAGAGCAGCAGCCTTCCAAGCTGAATATGCGGGTTCGATTCCCGCTACCCGCTCCAATTTTCTTCGAAATTTTCCGATCTTTGCGCTGGTGGTCCGACCTCGAGTGACACCGGCTTTGCCGAGATCGAAAGGAGAGCGCATTCCATGCTGCTGATCATCTTTCTGGTCCTGATTCTGGTCCTGGTGCAAAACATGCTGCCGGGCATGATGCTGACGCGGCAAGTGGGCGCCCAGGCGCAGATGGGCAGCCGGGACGATCTGCCCGAACCCACGCCGGAGTTGAAGCGCGCCCGCAAGGCGCTCACCAACCTTCAGGAATCGCTGCCCATCTTCCTGACCCTCGCGATTCTCTCGATCGTTCTGGGCGAAGAGGGTTGGCTGTCCGTGCTCGGCGCCACCGTGTTCCTGCTCTGCCGCGCCATTTATCCCGTGTTCTATCTGCGCGCCATGTCGCCCTGGCGTTCGCTGGCCTTCCTCGGGGGCCTGCTCGGCATGCTGATCATGGCCGTTCCTCTGCTTCCACACCTCTGGAGCTAAGAGTGAAACTGGCACTTGCCAAGCCGCAACTTTGGCTTTAGGAGTGCCGCTCGCCTGGAGGGGTGTAGCTCAGTTGGTAGAGCATCGGTCTCCAAAACCGAGGGCCGTGGGTTCGAGTCCCTCCGCCCCTGCCAGGCCAGATTTCCATACATTTGCGACGCGTTTGCCGGGCTCTCCGCGCAGCTTGTCGCCATGCCGCAAAAGCGGTAGGCAGGGCCATGAGCGTCAACAAATTCCCCCCCAAACCCAAATACGATCCCGATAGCGGGCCCTTCTATCTCTACGGGCTGCACACCGTGCGCGCTGCGCTGGACAACTCCTTGCGCAAGAAGCGCGGCCTGCTGGCCACCCCCAACGGGCTGATGCGCCTGCGTGAGGGTGGGGAACTGAGCAGCAAGCTCAAGGTCACCGAGACCACCCCCAAGGAGCTCGACCGGCTGCTGGGCGGCGATGCGGTGCACCAGGGCGTGGCGCTCGAAGTGGATCCGGTCACCCGAGCAAGCCTGGACGAGGTGGAAACGCTCTCCCTGGTCGTGGTGCTCGACCAGATTACCGACCCGCACAATGTGGGCGCCATCCTGCGCACGGCCTGCGCTTTCGGCGCCGACGCGGTGATCACCACGGCGCGCTACGCGCCGCGGGAAACCGGCGTCATGGCCAAGGCCGCCTCCGGAGCGCTCGATCTCGTACCCCTGATCGAAGTGCGCAACCTCGCCGACGCGCTGGAGCGCCTCAAACAGCGCGGCCTCTTGATTGTGGGCTTTGATTCGGAAGCCCCTGCCCCGCTCAAGCCCCGCACCGATGATCGGGCCCTGGCCGTGGTCATGGGATCGGAAGGCAAGGGCCTGCGCGAAAAGACCCGTGGGCTCTGCGATGAAATGGTGCGGCTCGAAATGCCCGGGCCGATCAAATCCCTCAACGTTTCCAACGCCACGGCCATTGCGTTGTTTGCCGCCACCGCCGGGCGAATCGGCTAACCCGACGTCGAGGCCGCGCGTTTGGCGCGCGTCACCAGCACCTCCAGGGCACCCAGGAAGGCCGAGCGGTCGCGCGGCGAGAACGCGGCATTGTAGCCCTTGCTCTCGCCGGTTTCGCGCAAATGCTGGTTGAGCGCCCGCATGGCCAGGGCCATGCCGATCGAGGCCTGCGTAAAGGCCTTGCCCGTCGGCCCCAGCACATGGGCCTGCTTGTCCAAGGCACGCCCGGCGAGCGGAATGTCGGCGGTGATGACGATGTCATTGGCCGTTACCGCCTCCACGATCCAGTCATCGGCCGCATCGGCGCCCTTGGCCACCACCACGGTGCGCACCAAGGGATCGCGCGACGGGCGAATGCCGCCATTCGAAACGATCACCACCGGTAGGGCGTGGCGCTGCGCCACGCGCAGCACCTCGTCCTTCACCGGGCAGGCATCGGCATCCACATAGATGGTGGGCAAGCTCAGTAGAGCACCACGCTGCGGATCGATTCGCCCTTGTGCATCAGTTCGAAGCCCTTGTTGATGTCCTCCAGCCGCAGCGTGTGGGTGATCATGGGGTCGATCTCGATCTTGCCCGACATGTACCAGTCCACGATGCGTGGCACGTCCGTGCGCCCGCGCGCGCCGCCAAAGGCGGTGCCCTTCCAGGTGCGTCCGGTGACCAGCTGGAACGGGCGCGTGGAGATCTCCTGCCCGGCGCCGGCAACCCCGATCACCACCGATTGGCCCCAGCCGCGATGGCTCGCTTCGAGCGCCTGGCGCATCACCTTCACATTGCCGGTGCAATCGAAGGTGTAGTCGGCACCCCCGATCTGGTCGGCTCCACGCTTGGTCAGATTGACCAGATAGGGCACCAGATCGCCGCCCACCTCATTGGGGTTGACGAAATGGGTCATGCCGAAGCGCTCGCCCCAGGCCTTCTTGTCGTTGTTGAGATCAACCCCGATGATCATGTCGGCGCCCGCCATGCGTAGGCCCTGGATGACGTTGAGCCCGATACCGCCCAGCCCGAAGACGATGGCCGTGGCGCCCTGCTCCACCTTGGCTGTGTTGATCACCGCGCCCACGCCGGTGGTCACCCCGCAGCCAATATAGCAGACCTTGTCGAACGGCGCGTTGGGATCGATCTTGGCTACCGCGATCTCGGGCAGCACGGTGTAGTTCGAAAAGGTCGAGCAGCCCATGTAATGGTAGATCGGCTTGCCCTCGAAAGAGAAGCGCGTGGTGCCATCGGGCATCAGGCCCTGCCCTTGCGTCGAGCGGATCGCAGTGCACAGATTGGTCTTGCGCGACAGGCAAGAGGGGCACTCACGACATTCGGGCGTATAAAGCGGAATGACGTGATCGCCCTTTTTGACGCTGGTGACGCCTGGGCCGACATCCACCACCACGCCGGCGCCCTCATGGCCCAGAATGGCTGGAAACAGTCCCTCGGGATCGGCGCCCGAAAGGGTGAAGTCATCGGTGTGGCAGATGCCCGTGGCCTTGATCTCGACCAGCACTTCGCCGGCGCGGGGGCCTTCCAGATCCACTTCCACCACTTCCAGCGGCTTTCCGGCAGCAAAGGCGACGGCGGCACGGGTTTTCATCTGGCAACTCCTCGTTCTGGCTTTTGGCGCCGGACGATGCCAGAGGGGACGAGCCCGGGCAACGGCATTATCACCGGTGCCGCGCCCGCTCGAAGCGACGCGGCACCAAATGTGCGTGTAGAGACTAGAAGTGGAGATTGAGCCCGACCTTGAACGTGCTCACATCGAAAGCCTGGGTAACGGGTCCGACCTCGTCGTCTTCAAAGGCGTGGTAATCGCCAAAATAGTTGTAGATATACTCGGCCTTGATGGAGAGATTATCGGTCACCATTGCTTCCGCACCCAGGCCTACGGCAATCCCAGTCTGCGTGCTGTCTTCGAACAAGTCATCGCCGAAGCCGGGGTAATAGCCCGTGTCGACGCCGGCGAAGGCAATACCGGCCGTGCCGTAGACCAGGAAGTTTTCATAGGCCAGGCCGAGCCGGGCCCGCAGGGTGGCGAGCCAGGAAATCTCCAAGCTGTGTTCGCTGAACGAATCCTCTGAGGCTCCGGAGATGTCGGCCCAGCTGATATCGCCTTCAACGCCCACAACGATGTTTCCGAATTGCGCATTGGCACCTGCCTGCAAGCCTGCCAACCAGCCATCAATGTCGTAGGTGTTCTCGTAGTCGTCTTCGATCGGGCTGAAGAGCCGCGCCGAGATTTCCGGGGCCTCCCAGCCCACGATGCCCCGACCATAACCCACGTGCACCCCGATATAGGGGCCGCTCCAATCCACCCCTGTCTCCTCGGGATAATAAATCTCGGCAGGCGGCGGCAAGATCGGGTCGGCCGCCAGTGTTGCGCCTGCCGACATGCAAGTGACTGCTGCTACGCCCAGAAATAACACGACGTTCTTCATGACATTGCCCTCGCTGCCTGCTGCAGAGGCCAAATCATTCTCCAGCGCAATATTTGGGTCAAGCGCGGTTTGAACTGGAAGAAAATTTTGAGCCATATTGCAGCGGCACTGTGGCGACGCCGCCACGCCCTAGGCTGCCAGGGGCCCATCCGAAAGCAAAAAAAAGGCTCCACCCGAAAGTGGAGCCTTAGAAAAGTGGGGCAGATGGACGAGGGAGGAGGAAACGCCATCTGCCGGAGAGCATCCACCGAGGGAGGAGGAAACGGTGTCTGCTCAGGTGTCCTGCGATCGGGGCCTAGGGAGGAGGAAAAGGCCGGACCGCGCTGACCCCTTCTGTATGCCAGTATCGCCGCGCAGCAACAACGGGCGCCTTTGCATGCGACATATGCAGCAAATGCAGAGCGCCGCAAATTTGAGCAGTCTGCCTGTGCGAATGCACAAATGCAGTGCAGACGCGCGCTATTCAATCGCCCTATGATGTCACCAAGCACACCGGCTCCGGCACGGGCGCTCCACCGATCACGGAAGGTATGGACAATGAAACGACCTGTATTGGCAACGCTGACTGCCCTGGCAGTGCTGGGGCTAAGCTCTGCTTATGCCCAGGATGGGACGATCACCATTGGCGAAAGTGTGTTTCCGGAGAGCATTACCTCGACGCCGCATGGCGATTTGCTGATCGGCAGCTTCACGCAGGGCACGGTTTTCCGGGTGCCAGCAGGCACGACCCAGGCCGAACCCTGGGTCACGGGCATCGGTCCCACCGTGGTGGGCGTCTTTGCGCACCAGGACACCGTCTATGTCTGCTCCAACGGCGCGTTCGGCTCCAACCAGGCTGCGCTCAAGACCTTCGATCTGGCCACAGCCGAGGAAACCGGATCCTACGATTTTCCTGAAGGCGGCTTCTGTTCGGACATCGCCGTTTCCCCATCTGGCGAGGTCTATGTCTCGCATCTGAACTTTGCCGAGGGCGGCGACGGACGCGTACTGCGCCTGACTTCGGAGGGGTTGGAGGTCGTCCTGGCCGACCCTGCCATTCGCGGCATCGACGGCATCGCTTTTATGGGCGATACCCTGATTGCCAACGATCTGCTGACCGGCGCTCTCTATCGCATCGAGCTGGCCGCTGCCCCCGTCAGCTACACGCCCCTGACCTTGTCCGAACCACTCTCTGGCCCCGATGGCATGCGCACTACCCAAGACGGCACCGCCTTGCTGATCGTCGAGCAATATGGCAACCGGCTGGTTTCAGTGACGGTAGAGGGCGACACGGCCCAGGTCACCGAAATTGCAGGTGATCTCGAGGGACCGGCCGGCGTGGCTCAGATCGGTGACACCGCCTATGTGGTCGAAGCCCGCTTCAGCGACATGCGCACCGAAGGCACCCTGGCCCCGTTCGTCGTCCGATCGGTGACGCTGCCGTAACCACACCACACGCGAGGCGGCGGCCCGGGCTCGTCCCGAGGCGGCCGCTTGAACTGTTGTGCGCGCGGCAAGCACAAGGCGAGCCTGCGGGACTAAAACTGCAAACCGCACCAAACCGGCCTCGTAAGCAAGGCTGGCCAAACTTCTATAACGCTATGATAAAGATGAGATTTCTGGTGCCGGCAGCAGGGTTCGAACCCGCGACCCCCTGATTACAAATCAGGTGCTCTACCAACTGAGCTATACCGGCCAATGCGCGCTAGCTAGCATCGGCGCTCGACTGTGGCAAGGGATTGGCGTGTGGAACGTAGCGCGTGTTCATGCCGTTGAGGAGCCAGCGCAAATCAGAGGATATATGCAATGGCAATTCATGAACGTGAGACGGTGGTCGTCGATAATGGCGGCTCGGGAATGAGCGGCGGCATCATCGCCGGCGTCGTGCTGGTTCTGGTGGTGGTCCTGGCCGTACTATTCTTCAACGGCACGTTCTCGGGCGGCGGCAGTGGCACGATCGACGTAGACGTTCCGGCAGTCAGCATTGATGTGGTGCCCGACGGGCAGTAGCCAGCAGTGAGTACGGACCACCAAAACTGATTTGGCGCCGGCACTTAACCTTTGATGGACCCCCGAACCGTCAGCATACTTCCGTGTTTTGTTTACAGATGCGGAGCGCGTCAACCGGACGCGGTGGCAGAAGGAACGGGGCTGGTTTTTCCGGTTTCCCTCCCCGGCCAACGAAACGGCAGCCGAGCCTTTATCCCACCCGCTCCGTGTCTACAAAGGGTCGCTCCTAACGGGGCGGCCCTTGCTGTTTGCGTCGCCTTCAGTGGGCAGTCGTCTCCAGGGAAATGTGCTGCAACATCCCGGAACCTGATTGAAAATACACGTCGGCATCATGGCCGGCCTGGGTCCAGAAGGCTGCCCAGGCTCGCGCGGCACGCAAGGCGTCCTGGGCGGAGCCGAAGGCACCAAGACGCGCGCCTTCAAAGCACACCAGCCATTCATGCTGATCTTGCGAAACGAAATAGCGTGCCAGTTCCATCGTGACCTCCTGATGCCTGTCTCACGGCCAACGTGGCGCGGGCGGCACGGTTCCGGCGTCAACCGGTCGCAACGCCGTGACAGGTAGGATGGTGCGTGCTAGCAACGCCCACCGACAGGCCAGTAGGATCGACGTCTTGGACCAGCCCCGCAAACTGACCTTCGTGTCCAGCGGCACACCGGAGGCCGATGCCGCCGCGATCCGCTTTCGGGAGCGGCACGGCGATGTCGGGTTTGATCAGGCTGAAATCGTCATCGCCCTGGGCGGCGACGGCTTCATGCTGCAGACCCTGCACCGGACGATGCAGGCCCCCAAGCCCGTCTATGGCATCAATTTCGGGTCCGTCGGCTTTTTAATGAACGAGTATGCGCCAGAGACGCTACTGGTCCAGCTCGCTGCCGCCAAGCCCACGCAGATCTCGCCACTCTCCATGCGCGTGACCGACAGCGGCGGCCATCATCACCACGCCTTGGCGCTCAATGAGGTTTCGCTGTTCAGGGCTTCCTACCAAGCCATGAAAGTGGAGATCTCGGTCGATGGCAAGGTCCGGCTGGACGAGCTGATCTGCGACGGGGTGTTGGTGGCAACCCCAGCCGGATCAACGGCTTATAATCTGTCGGCGCATGGACCGATCCTGCCGATCGATGCGCGGCTGCTGGCCCTTACTCCGATTTCACCCTTTCGGCCGCGACGCTGGCGTGGCGCCATTTTGAACAGCCGCGCCGTGGTGACCTTCCGCACCCATGAGGTAACCAAGCGCCCGGTCAGCGCGGTGGCGGACAATGTGGAATTTCGTGACGTCGTCGAAGTGGTGGTGCGCGAAGACCGCAGCCATCGCGTGACGCTGCTGTTCGATGACGGCCACAGCCTGGAAGAGCGGGTACTGAGCGAACAGTTCCGCTATTGATTGGACCTCAAGCGGCCGGCAGGCGGCGCATGGCCGCTTCAGGGCCGGCGGGAAGCGCGGCGCTGGGTGATCGCTCAACAAATCCAGCCATGACACCGCGTGCTGCCCGGCGCGCCAGAATGATGTTCTGCTCGTTAAGATAGGCGAAGACGTCTTCCAGGTCGGGGGGGATGGTGCCGCCGTGATCGAGCAGCAGTTCCTGCGTCAGCGCCGTGACGGCGAAATGGCGAGCCGCGCAATCGTCACCCAGATCGGCGGTGCGGGCATGACCGATCAGGCGCGCCAAAGCGTTGCGCACCCCCTCGGTAAGGCCGCAGCGGCTGAGCAGCGCGTTGAGCGCCGGGCGCCCGCCGGAGTTGAGAATGGAGAACACCTTTTCGCTTGGCATTTCAGCCAGTTCGGACAAGCATGCGGCAAAAAACAGCACATGCCCGTTGACTACTGCATGGAGCAGCATGCGCAGGCTGATACGCCCCCTGGCCACCAGATCTGCGGCATAATCGGGGTCGCGGGTCTTCTCCCCGATACCCGTTACGGCAGTGTCGCCGGCCTCGCGCAGCAGACGCTCGAGCCGGGGCGCGGCAATGGCGCCTTTGACGATCCGCGCCTGCCGCAGGGCCTGGGTCACGATTTCAACGAGGGCCAGACGGCTGGCGGCCGGCAGATCGTCACGCGCCAACAGGGCTCCGCGCAGCACCGGATCCTGGCCATAGACTTCTGTCAAAGCCACCAAGGTGGCCGAGGACAAGGTAATATCGGAACGCTGCAAGAGCCTGAGTGTCAACGGTTTTTCGCCGCAGGCAACCAGAGCTTCGGCAAGGCGTGGCGAGACGGTTTCGCGCATGGAGATGGCCCAGCGCATGTCGGAGGGGCCTTGGCGCACCACGCCCAGCAGATCGGCATCGATCAGGACGGGAGAATATTGCGCCACGGCCCGGGCGATAACCGGGGCGTCGTGGAGCAGGGAAACGATGACAGGACGCGGCGCCTGCGGCGAGTGCAGCAGGCCGTAGGCCAGCGCAGCGCGAACCTTGACCGAACTGTCGTCGAGAAAATTGATCAGGGCTGCATAGAGCGCCGCCTGCTCGTCGGCCGGACCGTCATGCTCGAGAAAGGCCATGGCCGCCAGGTGAGCCGCCTGCCCGCGATCGTCGCTGTCAGCAGAGCCGCAAAGTTCGAGATAGCGGTGATAGGCGATCATCGGCGACGTCCATCATGAGGTGATGACCGACAGTAAAGCCTTGAAACTTAAGGATTGGTTCACCGTCCCCATTAGGGTTTTATTTAGCGTAGAGGCTGGTGAACAACGATCGGCCCTGCGGCATCGGCTCGGGTACGATCGGGGCCTGTGGTGTCTCGCCGGTGGTGGAAAACAGCGAGGTGAAAGAAAGATCCTGGGGTGCTGTTATGGGGGCGGCGGCGGGGGCCAGATGTTCGCCGACCATGGCCTGCACGGCATAGGGCGCGGCTGGGGCGGTGGTTTCGTGCCTGGCGACAAGCGCCTGATAGAGCTGGCGAATCGTGCGGGGATTACCGTCGGAATAAAAGATCGTCGGATTGGCCTGGGCCTGACGCGGGAACAGATTGGCCGCGACCTGGTCGGGATTGGAAAGGCCGGCGCGGAACAGGCGTTCGGCTCCGCCGGCGCCCAGGAAGTGGGCGATGTAAAGTTCGCCCGGGCTGGGCATGCGGCCAAACTTGTCCTTGAGGTATTCCCCATTGCGCCGCGTGAAGGCAGCGGCAAGGTCGGCGGCGATCTGAGGGTCTTCACGTAACGCTAGAACTTCGGAGCGCAAACCTCTGTCAGCAATACGGTAATCGCCATTGCCGTCGATGGAAATGGCATCGGCATAGCGTTGGTAACCGAGCCGGGGACCGTCCGATTTCATCACGTCGAGCCAGCTTGATTCGAGGAACTGGAACAGCCCCACCGCCGAGGACGACTGTGCCCTGGCGGTGGGGTTGAGACTGCTTTCCCGCATGGCGGTTTGCAGCAAATACTGGAAATCGACGCCGCTCTTGTCGCCGGCGCTGGTGAGCACCTGGGCGAGGCCGGGCGGCACCGAAATGGGCTTGACGTCCATCGGTCAACTCTTATGCGCTAGCGTGCCACAGATGATGCGTTGGCATTTGTTAGCAAAGCGTTAACCATATGCGACAATCAGTGGGGCGCGTGCCAATAGGTCACGACATCGGCAAGAGCGGGACGAGCGCGATCCTCCGGCACGATGGTGGGGGTGCCGATATGAACGAAGCCGACGAACTTTTCCCCGCCCCTCGCCCCCAGCATAGTCTGCGTCTCGGTATCAAAGCCGTACCAGGGATTGACCCAGACGGCAGCAAAGCCCAGCGCGAAGGCGGCATGAGAGAGATTGAAACAGACATTGCCGGCCGACAGGATCTGCTCGATCTCGGGCGCCTTGGGATGGGTCCTGGGCGACACCAGCACACCGATGGTAACGGGCGCGGGCAGGAAGCGGCGACGCTCGAGATCGAGCGCGGCATCCTCGATGGCCGGGTTGCGGCGCTTGAGAACGTCGGCCAGCATGGCGCCCGCCTTGGCCCGCTCGTCGCCGGCAATCACGACCAGGCGCCAGGGCGAAAGTTTGCCGTGATCGGGAACGCGGGTGCCGATGGTGAGGATCTCCTCGAGCTGGGCCGGGTTGGGCCCCGGCTCCTGGAGGAAACCCAGCCCCACCGAACGGCGGGTCTTGAGATAATCGCGCAAGGCGGCGTTTTCTGCCATTTGTCCTGTCCATGATGTGGGAGGCTTCTTTTATGACACAGCTTCTCCGCAATCAAAGCCTAGCACGCCCCCATCGGTCCCGGCGCGCCGGGATGCCATTGGATGCGCCCGGGAGGATCATGCGCGCCCTGCTGTGCCTCGTCGTCTTGCTGCTCGGCGCCCTGCCCTGGCCTGCCCTGGCTCAGGACGCCGAACTGCCGCCCCTGCCCCGACCGCGCCCGGAGCGGGCCGTGCCGGCCATGCCCGAGACCGGCGAAACCGTGAGCGTGACCGCCGTGCCGGGCACGCCCCAGCCGGTGACGCTGACCGCCAAGGTGACCGAGAGCGGTAATTTCATTACCGAAGGCCTGGTATGGCGCGTGTTCGACACCCGGGCCGATGCCAATGGACAATTGGCGCTGCTGGCCAAATCGGAAGACGCCGCCGCCTCGTTCTCGCTGCCCGCCGGGCGTTACGTGGTGCATGTGGCCTATGGCCGAGCCCAGGCGAGCGAAACCGTGACGGTGGAGCCGGGCCCCAACACCAAGACGCTGATTCTCGATGCCGGTGCCTTACGCCTGTCGGCGCTGGTGACGGGCGATGTGACCATTCCGATCAATCTGGTGCGCTTCGACATTTTCACCGGCGGCACCAATAACGAGCGCACCCCGGTGGTGCAGGGCGTGGCGCCCAACCAGATGATCCTGCTCAATGCCGGGGTCTACCACGTCGTCTCCTATTTCGGTGCGGTCAACGCGGTGGTGCGCGCCGATCTGCGGGTGGAGCCCGGACAGATGACCGAGGCCACGCTCTATCACCGCGCCGCGCAGGTGGCATTCAAGCTGGTGTCCGAAGCAGGCGGCGAGGCCATTGCCGACGTGGAATGGACGATCAAAAGCATGGACGGGCAGACCGTGTTCACCAATATCGGCGCCTTCCCGTCCACGGTGCTGGCCGAGGGGGAGTATACGCTTCTGGCCAAGCGGGGACAGGACGTGTTCAACCGGCAGTTTCAGGTGCAGCCGGGCCAGCCGAGCGAGATCGAGGTGCTGGCGGCGAGCTGAGAGCGGTGGTTCAACGCGAGCAGAGCGGTGCCGATGGTTCGCCCGAGCGCCCCCAAAGAGCTGCGAATATCGTCACGCCGGCAGGCATCGCGGCTTTTGCGCCGAAAACCAAACGGGGCACTCCGATGGAGTGCCCCGATGTGGGCCTGGAGCCGAATGCGGCCCTAGAACTTGAGGTTGAGTCCGGCGCGGATGATGGCGCCGCGCGCGCTGTAGTTGGCGGTGTATGAGCTGCCTTCGTCGCCAAAGATCAGTTCGTCATTCGTCGCCGAGACGTCACCCAATTGATAGTAGAGGCCTTCGAGCCGGATGGTGGCATTGTCGTTGATGGCGTGTTCGACGCCTGCACCGGCGGTAAAGCCAATGGCCGTCTGGGTGGTGTCAGTGGTGCCCTTGCCCAGATCGCCATCATAATCGGTGAAAGCCGAGACGCGGCCAACGGCCAGGCCGCCAGTACCGTAAAACAGCATGCGATCGACAGCCACACCGACGCGCGCACGCGCCGTCAACAGCGCGTGCAGCGAGGTCTCGGCAGAGACCTCTCCGTCGTCCTCGTTTCCAACCTGACCAGCCGCATTGAGGCTGGTGGCGAAGGCATCGAGCTCGACGCCATAGACCAGGCTGCCCGACTGCCAGTTGTGGCCGACATTGAGGCCGATGGCGAGCGCCTGTTCGGAGAGGGTCAAGCTGTCCGGATCGCTCTCGAACTCAGCCTCCGGGCCAGGATCGTAGGAGAAATCGAACTCGCCAGTGTCGAACATCTGCCCGACAGTGATGCCGGTGTAAAAGCCCGACCAGTCATAGCTTGACTGGGCAAGAGCCGCGCCCGGCACCAGAAAGAAAGCCGCCCCGGTGAGGGCAGTGGCGGCAAGCAAATAAGCGCGCATCATGAAATCCCCAATGCCGCCGTGCAATGTCACGAAGGCGGCAATGGATTTTGATTAGCGGAAAATTGCCCCGATGGCTGTCGCAATTTTAGCACATTGCGCCCCGGTTTTGATCAAGATTAAAGCCGGGCCATAGCAGTCCCTTGGCAGGCCAAAGCTCTGCTGACAGGGTGCCGGCACTGTGGGAGAACGACGATGATGGATGTGGCAAAGCACGTAATTTACCAGGCGCGGATGCGGTCGGACGCGCCGGCCATCGTCACCACCGGCGGGGTGGCGAGCTATACCATGCTCGCCAAGTCGGTGGAGGCGGTGTGCGACCTGCTGCCATCGCTGGTGCTCAAGCCGGGCGACCTGGTGGCGCTCGACATCAAGAACCCCTTTCACCACGTGTGCCTGATGCTGGCCTTGGCGCTCAACGGCATTACCACGGCCTCGATGCAGTCGCGCTTCAGCGTGGAAAAGACCGGCATCGTGCCGGCGGCCTATCTGACCGATGGCGAAAAGTTCGAGGCGCCGGGATCGCGCGTCTTTGTGGTGGACGAGCGCTGGTTCGCCTTCGAGCCGGCGGTGGCGCCCGATTACGGGCGGCTGCTGGCCCTGCCCGGCTTTGCCACGCCCGACGCGGTGGTGCGGGTGGTGTTTTCCTCGGGTACGACCGGCATTCCCAAGGCCGTGGCCCTGACGGCGGGCACGCTGGTGTCGCGCATCATGCGGGCCGAGATGGGCCAGGCCGGTCCGCACAGCCACAATTTCAAAGTCATCAACATGATGGGCTTTTCCACTATTGCCGGCATTCTGGGGCCCTTCATTGCGCTCAGCCGCGGCGGCACCATCGCCTTTGCTAGCAACAATAACGACGCCATCCACCTGATCCGCCTGTTCGGCATCGAGGTGATGGCGGCAGCCGTGCTGCAGCTGGCGGGCATTTTGAAGCTTTTGGACGGCAAGCCGCCGCTGACCTCGCTGCGCACCGTGATCGCGGGCGGCAGCAAGATGCCGCTGCGGCTGTTGATGGAAGCGCGGGCGCGGCTGTGTGCGAACGTCAATTTCGGCTATGGCTCGACCGAAGCGGGCAGCATGAGCTTTGGCACCGGGGCAGCACTGGAGCGCCATGAGGGATCGGCCGGCTATGTGCTGCCCGATGTGCGCATCGAGGCAGTGGATGCGCAGGACCAGCCGGTACCGGCCGGCCAGGAAGGCATCATTCGGGTGAAAACGCCCGAGCAGGCTTATTATCTCAACCAGACGCAGGACACCCAGGAGCTGTTCAAGGACGGCTGGTTCTATCCCGGTGATGTGGGCCGGATCGAGCCCGACGGGCTGCTGGTGATCACCGGCCGCACCAGCGAGATCATCAATCGCGGCGGGGTGATCGTGGCGCCCGATTACATCGAGGAGGTGCTGCGCACCCTGCCCCAGATTGCCGACGTCGCCGTGTTCGGCGTGCCCGGCCCGGGCGGCGTCGACGAAATCTGGGCGGCGGTGGTGAGCCCCGGCGAGATCGATGCCAAGGCGCTGGCCGAGGCAGTGCGACCACGGCTGCTCGACAAGGTGCCCAACCGCTTCGTGCGGGTGGAGGCTATCCCGCGCAACGACATGGGAAAAACCCAGCGCAAGGCGCTGCGCGAAAGCCTCGTCGGCGGACGTTGACGGCCCCCGGCACTCTCGCCTGCCCCGGGCGGGAGTGCTATAAGGCGCGCTGCCCCCTAGAGTAACCCGCAATGCCCAAACCGGACCGCAGGCTCGTGCCGATCGTCTCGCTGGACGTGGTGGGGTTTTCGCGCCTGGTGCAGCACAATGAACGGCAGGCGCTGCGGCTGGTGCAGCGCGTCTATGAAGTGTTGGTGCTCAACACCATCGCCGAGAGCGGCGGCAAGGTGTTCAAGACCATGGGCGATGGCCTTTTGGCCGAGTTCACCAGCGTGGTGGCGGCCGTGGAATGGGTGGTGCACCTCCAGCGCACGCTCAACGAGCGGCGCCTGCGCGCACCGGGTGGCGAGCTGTTCCAGATCCGCGCCGGCATCGTTCTGGCCGACGTGCTGGTCAATGGCGAAGACCTGTTCGGCAATGGCGTGAACCTGGCCGTGCGCGTGCAATCGATGGCCCCGCCGGGTGGCATGGCCATCACCAAGTGGATGCACGAATACCTGGGCGGGCGGCTGGAGCTCAGTTTCACCGATCTGGGCCCCACCGAGCTCAAGAACATTCCCAAGACCGTGCGCATCCTGGTCTGGCACCCCGACCAGGCGGTGCGGCCCACACCACGCCCACCGAGGCTGGCCTCGAGCCGGCCCTCGCTCGTAGTGCTGCCTTTCGATAATCTTTCGGGTGAGGCCGACCAGGGCTATTTCGCCGATGCGGTGGTGGAGGAAATCACCGCCACGCTGAGCCGGGTGCGCGATTTCTTCGTGATCGCGCGCAATTCGGCCTTTGCCTATAAGGGCCGCGCGGTGGACGTGCGCCAGGTGGGCAAGGAGCTGGGCGTACGCTATGCGGTGGAAGGCAGCGTGCGCCGGGTGGGCGAGACGGTGCGCATAACCGCCCAGCTGGTGGAAACCGAAACCGGCAACCATGTGTGGTCGGGCAAGGTGGACGGCGCCGCCTCGGATCTGTTCGCGCTGCAGGACCGGATGGCCGAAGCGGTGGCGCGGGCGGTGCACCCCTCGGTGCGGCGTGCCGAGGTGGAACGGGCGCGCAGCAAGAAGCCCGAGACGCTGGCCGCCTACGACCTAGTGATGCAGGCCCTGCCCCACTTGTGGGCGCATCGGCACGATGACAATCTGCAAGCCATTGCGCTGCTCGACCAGGCCAGGGCGCTCGAGCCCAGCTATGGGCTGGTGGCCGCTCTGGGCGCGTGGGCCCATGGCCAGCAGATGGTCTATAACTGGACCACCGATGCGGCGCTGGAGCGGAGCAAGGGCGAGCGGCTGATCGAATTGGCCAGCCGGCTGGTGGAAGACGACCCCACGGGGCTGACCGCGCTGGGCACGGCCATGATGCAGCTGGGCGGGGACGTGGTGCAGGCACTGGCCTTCATCGACAAGGCGCTGGCGCTCGACCCGAACCTGGCCTGGGCCTGGATGCGCCGGGGCTTCGGGCTGACCTATCTGGGCCGCCCCGAAGACGGGCTCAAGGCGCTCGATCATGCTCTGGTGCTCTCGCCGCTCGACCCCTTCACCTTCAACGTGCATATCGGCATGGGCCTGGCCCATTTCGCCGCGGGGCGCCCGCAGCAGGCCATCGGCTTTGCCCGGCAGGCGCTATCGGAGCGCCCGGGACTGAGCTGGCCCTATCGCGACCTGGCGGTCTATTATGCCCATCACGGCGACCTGGCGGCGGCCACCGATGCGCTGGAGCGGTTCACCGCCATGCGGCCCAACCTGACGCTGTTGGCGGTGGGCGACACGCTGCGCTTCATGTATCCCTCGCTGCTCAGCCGCTATCTGCGCGGCCTCAAGCTGGCCGGGCTGCGCTAGGGGCATGGATGCCTTGAGATTGACCAGGCCGATTGAAACGCAGGCAATGGGTGGTTGAAATCGTAACACAACAGGGCTAGCAAGCGGGCAACCGCCCCTTGCGTTCGTGCCAAGGGGGCGACGCACCTTCCCCCCTTGCGGGCGACTTACAGCCGCTCCTTTCGAGATCCAGCCCCGTGACCGACCGGCCCCAGACCCTGGCCTCCAGCCCCATCAAACCCGACAGCTCGCGCGTGATGCTGGGGATTGGGCTCAAGTTGATCTCGGTGGTGGTGTTCGTGGCCATGTCGAGCTTCATCAAGTCGACCGACGGCATTCCGGCGGGACAGCTGGTGTTTTTCCGCAGCTTCTTTGCCATCTTCCCGATCATGATCTTTCTGGCCTATCAGGGCGAGCTGGTCAGCGGCTTCAAGACGGACCGGCCCTTCGGGCATATGTGGCGCGGCCTGATCGGGGTGGTGTCGATGTCGCTGACCTTTTACGGGCTGACCAAGCTGCCTCTGCCCGAGTCGATCGCCATTGGCTATGCCTCGCCGCTGCTGATCGTGATGCTGAGCGCGCTGGTGCTCAAGGAGACGGTGCGGCTCTATCGCTGGAGCGCGGTGATGATCGGGCTGGTGGGCGTGATGATCATCCTCTGGCCGCGGCTGACGGTGTTTACCGATCCCTCCGCCTTCGCCGATGAAGAGGCGCTGGGGGCGCTGGCAACGCTGGGCTCGGCCTTCATGGCGGCAGGCGCCATGCTGATGGTGCGCACGCTGGTCAAGACCGAGAAGTCGGCGACCATCGTGATCTATTTCTCGCTTACCTCGTCGGTTTTGGCGCTGGCCTCGATTCCCTTTGGCTGGGCCTGGCCCTCGCCCACCGACTGGGCCTTCCTGATCGGAGCGGGGGTGGCCGGCGGCATCGGGCAGGTGCTGTTGACCGAGTGCTACCGGCACGCGGACATGTCGATCATTGCGCCCTTCGAATACAGCTCGCTGATCCTGGGCGTGGGCGTGGGCTATCTGTTCTTTGGCGACGTTCCGACCCCAGCCATGCTGGTGGGCGGGGCCATCGTGGTGGGCGCGGGCATCTTCATCATCTATCGCGAGCATCGGCTGGGACTGGAGCGAACGCGGGCGCGCAAGGTCTCCACGCCGCAGGGCTGATCAGGCCGGGGCAAAAAAACTTTGCCACTCCCCCCCAACGAACCGGCGCGCCGCGTGTTAAGAGGGACGCTCGTTCGGGGACTTACATGACGACACCGCAAATTTTGTCGTTCGGCATCATCGGCGCGATGATGCTGGCGTTCATCTGGGGCAAGTTCCGCTATGACGTGGTGGCCGTGGGGGCGCTGCTGGCGGCCCTGGCCGCCGGGATCGTGGACCCGGCCACCGCCTTTGCCGGCTTTTCCGACGATATCGTCATCATCGTGGGCAGTGCCCTGGTGGTGAGCGCGGCGGTGGCGCGTTCGGGCATCATGGAAGTGGCGCTGCAGCGATTTGCGCCCAACATCACCCAGCCCAGGGCGCAATTGCTGATTCTGGTGGTGGTGGTGACGGTGCTCTCGGCCTTCGTCAAGAATATCGGTGCCCTGGCCATCATGATCCCCATTGCCGTGCAGATGGCACGCAAGGCCAATGTGTCGGTGTCGATCTATCTGATGCCGATGGCCTTCGGCTCGCTGCTGGGCGGGTTGATGACCCAGATCGGCACCTCGCCCAACATCATCGTCTCGCGCGTGCGCGAAGAGCTGACGGGCGTGAGCTTCACCATGTTCGACTTCACCCCCGTGGGCGCGGCGCTGGCGGCGGTGGGCGTGGTGTTCCTGGTGCTGTTCTATTGGCTGCTGCCGGCCCGGGCGCGCGAGCAGGCCTCGATGGACGAAGCCATCGAGATCAAGAACTACACCACCGAAGCCAAGGTGACCGAGCACTCGGCCGTGGTGGAAAAGTCGGTGGCCGATCTGCAGAGGCTAGGCAATGGCCATGCCATGGTCACCGGTATCGTCAGTGCCAATGGGCACCGCCGCACCCCGCTGCCCGACGCCAAGCTCAAGGAAGGCGACGTGGTGATCATGGAGGGCGATCCCGAAGCGCTCGACACCATGCTGGCCCAGGGCGGGCTGACCATGTCGGACCGGCGCAGCCGCGCCGATGGCGGCGACGACATGAGCACGGTGGAAGCCATCGTGGGCGAGACCTCGGGCCTGATCGGGATGAATGCGCGCGAGTTGACCCTGTTCGACCGCACCGGCCTCAATCTTTTGGCCATCAGCCGGCGCGAGAAGCGCTTCACCGAGCGACTGGGCGAAATCCGCTTCCAGAACGGCGACGTGATCGTTCTGCGCGGCAATCTCAACAAGCTGCCGCAATTGCTGCGCGAATGGGACTGCCTGCCGCTGGTGGAACGCGGGCTGCGCCTGGGCAGCGTGCGTCAGGGGCTGGTGCCCCTGCTGATCCTGCTTGCCGCCATGGCAGCGACTGCCTTCGGGCTCGTGTCGGTGCCGGTGGCCTTCTTTGCTGCCGCCGTGCTGATGGTTTTGACGCGCGCCTTGCCGCTGCGCGAAGTCTATACCCATCTCGATGCCCCGATCCTGATCATGCTGGCTGCGCTGATTCCGGTATCGGACACGCTGCGCAGCACGGGGGGCACCGAGATCATTGCCGGCTGGTTGGCCGGCACGGCGCAGAACCTGCCGCCCTTTGGGGCCGTGGCGCTGATCATGGTTGCGGCCATGGCCGTAACGCCGTTTCTCAACAATGCGGCCACCGTACTGGTCATGGCCCCCATTGCAGCCGGGTTTGCCACCGGGCTGGGCTATCGCCCCGAGGCCTTTTTGATGGCGGTGGCGATCGGCGCAGGCTGCGATTTCCTCACCCCGATCGGGCACCAGTGCAACACGCTGGTGATGGGCCCGGGCGGCTATCGCTTCGGAGATTATTGGCGGCTGGGCTTGCCGCTTTCGATCCTGGTGGTGCTGGTGGCCGTGCCCATGCTGATGATGGTGTGGCCGGTGGCCTGAGGCTTCCGGCCGGTGGGCGTTAGCGCCAGCGGCCATAACGCCAGGGCACATACCAGCGCGCGGCAGCGGGGAGCGCGTCAGGGACCGGATCGAAACCGTGGGTGCCACCAGGGCGGCAGCGGACGATACGCGACAGGCCCAACCAGCCGCCGGGCCAGAAGCCGAAGCGTGAGATGGCCTGGATGGTGTAGTCCGAACAGGTGGGCAGGTGGCGGCAGCTGCGGCCCATGACCGCCGAGAGCGTATAGCGGTAGAGCGTGATCAGCCCGATGGCGAGCGCCTTGAAGGGCAGATCGATCAGCGCTAGCAACCGCGCCATCATGCCCCGGCCTGATCGAGCGCGGCCACCACCGCATCGAACACCAGGAGCGTGGAGGCATGGCGATGGCGATAGTCGCGCACCGGCATGAGATATTGCAAATCCTGCCACTTGCCTTGCGGGGCATCGCCCTCGGCCTTGAGCATGGCGTGCATGGCCTGGGCCAGCGCCCGCAACTCGGACGCCGACGAGCCCACCACATGGCTGGCCATGATGGCGGCCGAGGTTTGCCCCATGGCGCAAGCCGAGACCACCTGGCCAAATTGGGTGACGATGCCGTTCTCGACCATCAGGTCAACCTCGATGGCCGAACCGCAAACGCGGCTGACCTTGCGGGCGGTGCCATGGGGGCAAGCCAGGCGCGGCGCGGACGGAATGTTGGCGGCGATCTCCAGGATCTTCTGCGAATAGAGATCACTGAGTTCCATTTTTGCTAACCCCCGCTTTCTTGTGCCCTGCGCTCAGGGGCTTATATAAGCATCATCGAACGGGCTGTCAGGGTAGCGCCACGGGCACAATACCCATGGTCCAGAATCGGCAACCGGGCGTAATCACGCCAACAGCTTTGCCGAACAGGAGCCGCTGAGGATGGACGCGAGTTTGAAGGCCCAGAACATTGCCCCCCTGACCAAGGCCGAGGTCGCTCGACCCAGCCAGGCCGAGGTGGAAGCCGCCGTGCGCACCCTGATCGCCTGGACTGGCGACGACCCCGATCGCGAGGGGCTGGTAGACACGCCCCGGCGTGTGGCCAAGGCCTATAAGGAATTGTTCGGTGGCTATGCCCAGGACCCCAAAGAGGTGCTCGAGCGCACCTTTTCGGAGGTGGGCGGCTATGACGACATCGTGCTGGTGCGTGACATTCCGGTGCAGTCCCATTGCGAGCACCATATGGTGCCCTTCATCGGCAAGGCCCATATCGCCTATTTGCCGCATGACGGCGTGGTGGGCCTGTCCAAGCTGGCCCGGCTGGTCGATCTCTATGGCCGGCGCCTGCAGACGCAGGAAAACCTGACCGCCCAAATCGTGGATGCGCTCAACGACCACCTCAACCCGCGCGGCGTGGCCGTGATGATCGAGGCCGAGCATATGTGCATGTCCATGCGCGGCGTGCATGCCCATGGCGTGTCCACCGTGACCCATCGCTTCACCGGCGTCTTTGCCGAAGACCGGGTGGAGCAGGACCGCTTCTTTGCCATGATCGCCCGCCGCTAGAGGGCGGACGCTGCCGCGGGGGCTGGCACGAAGGCGGCTCCCGCGCTAAAGCCGTGCCATGAGCACGCCCTTTATCGACCCCACCACGCTTAGCCCCCATGAACGCGAGCACGGCAGCCAGCTGGCGCCGCGCTTCGACAGCCATGGCCTGATTACCGCCATCACTATCGAAGCGGGCAGCAACCAGGTGCTGATGGTTGCCCATATGAACGCCCAGGCCCTGGCTCTGACGCTGGAAACGGGCCAGGTGCATTACTGGTCGCGCTCGCGCGGCAAGCTGTGGAAGAAGGGCGAGAGTTCGGGCGAGATCCAGCACTTGGTGGAGCTGCGGCTCGATTGCGACCAGGATGCGGTGCTGGTGGTGGTGGAGCAGACCGGGCGCGGCGCGGCCTGCCACACGGGCAAGAAGAGCTGCTTTTATCGCAAGGTGGAGATGGGCCCGGCGGGCCCACACCTGGTGGATGCCGGGGTGGAACAGGTGTTTGACCCCAAGGACGTTTATGGCGGCTAGAGCCGGTGCCCGCGTGCGATGAGGCGGGGCCGCAATGGCGGGCCCCTGGCCCCTAATCTTCTACCCGCAGGCCAGGGCCGCGCTCGAACAGGGGCACCAGCAGCAGGCCGGTGAAGAACCCGCCAAGATGGGCCTGCCAGGCGATCTGCACGAACTCGGCGCCCATCAGCAGCGGCAGCAGCGGCACAGCGGCGTTGAGCCCCACCCAGATGATGATGAAGGCGCGCGGGCGCGAACTGGAGAGCAATTCGCGCAGGCTCGCGAGCCGGCGCCCCAGCACGATCGGCTCGCCGGTTTCTGGATCGCGCTCGACGATGACGGGTTGGAACATGAAGCGCGTGGCCGCCCCGGTGAGCCCGGCCACCCCGCCCGAGGCTCCGATCAGGATGGCGATGTCGGGCAGCGTGGTGGCAGCAAAGGCGATGGCCCCCACCGCAGCGCTGAGGAAAAACACGAGCAGCGTGGGCACCGTGCCGTAGCGACGCGCCACCGGCGTGGCGAAAATGGCCAGCCAGAGCGTGTTGAAAATCAGGTGCTCGAACCCGGCATGGAGCAGCGCATGGGTAAAGAGCGTCCATAAAATCGGCAGCATTCCGCCCGGTACGGCGAGCGGATCGATCAGCCGATACGGCAGAAAGCCAAGCCACAGGCTGAGCTGGAGTTGCCCCTCTTCGTCAAGTCCGAAGGTGGAGGCCAGATGCACCACGATCAGCAGCATGCACAAGGCCGTAACCGCGCCGGGCAGCAGCAGGATGGGCTCGCGCGCGGGGACTGCGGGCCGGGGCCGGTGGGGCTCTAAATCACTCATGAACAGGCCCTTTCGCGGCCGCGGGAGATGCCGATGCGCAAGGTTATCCACCGCACCCCGGCACGTTAACCTTAATCATTGTTTAAGGGCGATTTCCGGCCTGCTTTGAGCCAAGTTCGACCCTGTTGCAACAGACGAGTCGGGACCGGAGCACCCCTGGTGTCACCCGCCCCGATTCTGCATGCCACACAAGGGGCGGAACGGAACCGCCCGAAAGACGAATCGTTGAGCGCCATCGTCCGCCGGGCTGCCCTGCCCCAAAGCGAAGCGCCAGAGGTAGGACCCGATGCAGGCAGCCAGCACCCAGACCTTGTATGCCTATTGGAGCAGGCTGCGCGGCGCGCGCAGTGCGCCCGACCGTCGCGACATCGACCCCACCCAGATCCGCACCGCCCTGGGCAATACCTTCATTCTCGAGCAGACTATCGACAATGAGTTCAATTTCCGTTTAGCCGGCTCCCATCTGTGCGCCGCCTATGCGCGCGAGCTCAAGGGCCGCTCGTTTTCGCGCCTGTGGGATGCGCGCGACCGCGACGCGGTGGACACGCTGGTGCGCGCGGTGACCGAAGACCATGCGGTGGCGCTGATCAGCTTCGAGGGCATGACGGCGGTGGGCGGCAAAGCCGGTTTCGAAGCCATCCTGCTGCCCCTGCGCCATAACGGCACGACCCAGTCGCGCATGCTGGGCGCCATGACGGTGCTCGAGGAGCCCTATTGGTTCGGCATGCAGCCCGTGCTGGAGCAGCGCGTGACCGGTTTGCGGCTGATCTGGCCCGACGAATTGGGCAGCGACGACCGCCCGCGCGAGCTGGCCGCCCCGGTGCTCGACGCCTTCGCGTTTGCCGAGCGCAGCGGCCGGCTGGCCATGCCCGCCACGGTTTCGGGCAAATCGGCACGACGCTATGCCCATCTGGCCGTGATCGACGGCGGAAGGGCGTGACAAGCGCTACGGTTACGAATTAATACATACGGCAAGGCGATATCTAACGTCTGGTTAACTACACTCGACTAGGATGCGGGCAAACACGACTTTGACCGCGTAGCTGTGCTGCATGCTTGACGATAACGCGCAATCCCGGGTTCGGCCGGCCGCCAGAGCGGCGGAAAAAGCACGCTTTCAGCGCGTGAAGGTGTCGATTCTGGGCCGCTACATGCTGGCCGATCGGCGCGAATTCCCCTGCCAGGTGCTCGAGATGTCGCCGGGCGATGCGTACGTAATCGCCCCGGTAGCCGGTGAGGTCGGGGAAAAGGTCATCGCCTATATCGACCATCTGGGCCGAATCGAGGGCCCCATAGTCGGGCTGATCGAAGGCGGGTTCGCCATGGATGTGGTGGCCAGCGCCCGCAAGCGCGACAAGCTGGCCGCGCAGCTGACCTGGCTGGCCAACAAGGACCTGCTCAACCTGCCCGAGGACCGGCGGCACGAGCGCGTGGTGCCCGACAACCGGCACTCCAACGTGGTGCTGGACGACGGCCGGCGCTACAATTGCAAGATCATCGACATTTCGCTCTCGGGCGCCGCCATCGAGCTTTCGGTGCGACCGGCGCTGGGCACACCCATCACGCTGGGCCGGATGCGGGCCCGGGTGGTTCGGCATTTCGCCAATGGCGTGGCGGTGGAGTTTGCCGCCTCCCAGGAAATGATCACGGTGGTGCAGCAAAACCTGCGCCTGCATTAATCCGCAAGCTTACCCAATCCTAAATCCCTGATGCCAATGGCTAATCATGCGTTAGCCGAACGTGCGCGATTCGCCTAAAAACGCGGTGCAAGTCTTGGCATGAGCGCAAGCGGCCCCCGGCATGGTGTTCCCATCACAGGGGGCACGCATGGGCAAGTTCTGGATGGCGGTGGCGGTTGGGCTGGCGGTGCTGGCAGGGGTCGCGCAGGCCGCATCGCCCGTCAATTTCTCCCACCCCGCCTATGTGCAGGTGGCCGAGGCGACCTCCATCCCGGTCGGACACGCCAATTTCTGCATGGCAAACCCGCAAGAATGCATGCCCACCCCCTATGTCGAGGCGGTGGCGCTGAGTGAAGGGCGCTGGTCCGAACTGGTGGCAGTCAATGCCGCGGTCAATGCCGCCGTGGCGCCGGTGTCCGATTTCGACCTCTACCAGGTGGAGGAATATTGGGCCTATCCGCACGGCTATGGCGATTGCGAGGATTACGTGCTGGCCAAGCGCAAGGACCTCATCACCATGGGCTGGCCCGCTAGCGCCCTCCTCATCACCGTGGTGCGCCAGGCCAATGGCGAGGGCCATGCGGTATTAACGGTGCGTACCGACCGGGGCGATCTGGTGCTCGACAATCAAGACAGCCTGATCAAGGTGTGGCAGGACACTCCCTACCACTACATCAAGCGCCAGTCCCAGACCGATGCGGGCCGGTGGGTGAGCCTGGTCGACAACCGGCCGCAGATCGTGCTGGCCGCGCGCTGAAAGCCTAAAAGAGCAGCACCAGGCCGACATAGAGGCTCATGAAGAACAGGCCCGACACGAAGGCCCAGCCCAGGCCGACAAAGGCGCCCATCAGCACCGAGGTGAGCGCCATGGTGCCCCGGTCCTGATGGGTCCAGCCGGCCTGCAGCATCAGATAGGGCCCGCACACAAAGCTCAGCAGCAGATTGGCCAGCATGTGCCAGGCGGTGCGGCCATCGTAGCGCAGGGCCATCGGCCGGTCGGTGAGCCCCTGAACCAAATGGGTGACCGACCCCGCCAACCCCAGGCCGATGGCCACCAGAAACAGTGCCAGAACGAATTCACCCGTCATGATGGCCTTTGCTCCCTGTGCCAAATTGACCGCTGCGTTAACGCTTCGTTAGCCATAGTGGGCGCACCATCATGCGTCATTCACCAAAGCCTGGGCTGGTTAACGCGTGAGACCGGTTTCGCCACCAGTGCATCCCGAGGCCAGCGGCATCGGCTTCAACCTGGCCATGATCGGCCTGGCGATGCTGCTGCTGGGCCTGGGGCTGGCTTATCTGGTGACCGATGCGGCCCGCGCCCTGGGTGCGGCCAAGCCGCAGGTGCAGATGGTGTCCCAGACCGTGGGCGGGCGCGAACTGCACTTTCCATCCGACTGGCTGCGCGAGCAGGGCGTGCGCCGGGAAGGCTTCGCCCAGGAATTGCGGCTGCGGCTACCCTTTGCCAGCGCGGCAGGCCAGCAGCATCTTGTAGACGTGACGCTGGTGCCCAAGAGCAAGGCGCAGCCGAGCGGCGCGCTGCTCGACGCGGTTTATCTGCACATGTTCGAGCCGGGCCAGGTGGCGGGCGTGTCAGGCCTGGTTGGCAAGCCCATGACGCCGGGCAACGGCTATGACGGGGAAGTGGTGTGGTATGACCCGCTCTCGCCGCAACCGTTCGTGGCCAAATGCATGGCGCCGATGGCCGACGAGCCGAGCGGGAAATGCCTGCGCACGGTGCTGGTGGGGGACAAGCTGGCCGCTATTTACAGCTTCGATGCCGAGGCGCTGGCAGACTGGCGCGATTTCGATCCGGCCATGCGGACGGCATTTGCGCGGATCGGGGTTTATTGAGAAGGCGCCGTGGCGCCTTGCTCCAAGGCCAAGCGACCAGGCCCTACTGCACTTCGTCCAGGTCGACGTCCAGAATGGCCATCTGGAAGTTGTAGGAGCGGTCGCCATCTTCGTCATCGACATAGATGAGGCCCAGGAACTCTTCGCCCAGATACACCTCGACGCTGTCGTTCTGCTTGTTGCGGGGCCGCACGTCGATGGCGCGATTGGAGAATTTTTGTTGCAGGAATTTCTGGAGCTTGATGATTTCCGGGTGGTTCATCAATCCCTCCTAAGCTGGGTTTAGCGGAGCGCTGAGTTAAACCGCTGACGAGGCCACGGCAATGATGAACCGCTTTTATCCCCAGTGGTTCCGGCCTCAGCCATTGGTGTCGTAGAGCAGCACGGTGTGATCCATGACCGTGGCCGGCTGGGCGCAACCGGCCTCGCCGATGATCTTGGCGGGCACGCCAGCCACGGTGACGCGCGGGGGCACTTCCTTGACCACCACCGAGCCGGCGGCAACGCGGGCGCAATCGCCCACCTTGATATTGCCCAGAACGATGGCGCCGGCACCCAGCAGCACGCCCGAGCCGACCTTGGGATGGCGGTCGCCATCTTCCTTGCCGGTCCCCCCCAGGGTGACGCCCTGCAGGATCGAGACATTGTCCCCGATCACGGCGGTTTCGCCAATCACTACCCCGGTGCCATGATCGAGCATGATGCCCTTGCCCATGCGCACGGCGGGGTTGATATCGACCTGGAACACCTGGCTGGCCCGGCTCTGCAGGTACTTGGCGAAATCGCGCCGGCCTGCGCTCAGAAGCGCGTGGGCGAAGCGGTGGGTCTGGATGGCTTGGTAGCCCTTGAAATAAAGCAGCGGCTCAACGGCATGATCGCAGGCCGGATCGCGCTCGAGCGTTGCCACCAGATCGGCGCGCGCCGATTGGGCGATGCTGGCATCATGAGCCAGGGCATCGTGGAAGGCCTGGCGGATGAGATCGGCCGAAACATCTTCGTGGCCCAGGCGTTCGGCCAGGCGATAGGCCAAAGCACTTTCGAAATCGGCGTGGTTGAGCACGCTGGTATAGACGAAACCGCCCAAAGACGGCTCGCGCTGGGCGATCTGTTCGGCCCCGGCCCGCACCGCGCTCCACACCGGATCGACGGCCGAGACGTTTGAATTGATCTTGGTGGCCCGGGACATGTCGCGCTCCATGCTCGGCGCCGAAATTTTCGGGCCTCGTGCCCGTCAGCGCCAGAAATGCCGATGCGCCTCAGGCGCCGTTGTGCAGCATATAGCTATACGTCGGGCGCAAACAAAGAGTTCAATTTTGCGCCAGATGGCGGGAGAGGAAATCGAGCGCTGCCTGTTTGAAGCGCGCATCGCCGGTGGCCCGCATGTGGTCGCGGCGCGGGATGACATAGGCCTCGCCCGCCGGCAGCAGGGCAGCGAGGGGTTCGGGTGCGCCACCAATGACGTCTTCGCTGCCCACGGCCACCAGCACCGGGACGGTAATCTGTGAAATGGTGTCCTCGGTAATGGCGCGGCGCGTGCCCAGCATGCAGGCAACCAGCGCCTCGCGGTCGGAATTGGTGTGATCGGCAAAGATGCGGAACATGCGGCCGGTCTTGTGGGTGACGTCCGAAAGCGCGGGCGCCCTCAGGGCCTCCACGATTTCGGGGCCATCATTGAGCCCCACCACCATATTGACACCAAGACCTCCGAACACGGCGGCCACCACCAGCTCGGGATGGTTGAGGGCCAAAAAGGCGGTTATGCGCGCGCCCATGGAATAGCCGATGACCGCGACACGCTCCAAGCCCAGATGCCGGCAGAGCGCTGCGGCGTCCTCGGCCATGATGGCAGGGGTATAAAGCTCGGGCTCGTAGAGCTTTTGGGACGCGCCGTGGCCGCGATTGTCGATGGTGATGGCGCGATAACCTGCGGCCATGAGCGTTTCCACCCAGCCGGTCTGCACCCAGTTCACCACCCCGCTCGAGCCGAAGCCGTGAATGAGCAGAACCGGAAAGCCCTCGCCCTGATCGGAATAGGCGAGCGTTACGCCATTGGAGACAAAGCTGGGCACGACGGACCTCGTCTTATGGGTCAAATCGGGCACTTTCCAAGCCCGCGCGCCTTGGGTATGGTCCGCGCGAATTCGGCGCAAGGCTTTTTCCCATGGCACATTCGAGCGTTCCCCACTTCCACAATACCGAAGGGCTGCCCCGCATCGAGATCGGCGCCAAGGAGTTCATGTGCGTGGGCGCCCTGCCCCCGTTCGACCATCCGCATGTGTTTTTGGACATGGGCAAGGACAACGAGATCGTGTGCCCCTATTGCTCGACGCACTATGTGTTCAATTCCAAGCTGAAGGCAGGCACGGCCGAGCCCGCATCGGCGATCTTTTCCGCCGAACACGCCTGATTTTTTAAGATGCCGGGTTCCGGCCGCAACATCCACATCGCAGGCGCCGGCATTGCCGGGCTGACCCTGGCCCTGGCGCTGGCCAAGTTCGGCGCCAGTGTGACGGTAATCGAGCGTAACAGCCAGATCCAGGAATTCGGCGCCGGGCTGCAGCTGAGCCCCAATGCGCGCCGCGTGCTCAACCAGCTCGGGCTGGACCGGGCCATTGCAGGCGCCAGCTTCGAGCCCGAAGGCATCGACGTCTATCCCTTCGGGCGACGCACGCCGCTGGTGACGCTGGCCCTGGGCGCAGCGGCGCGGCAACGCTATGGCACCCCTTATGCGGTGATGCAGCGGGCAGATCTGGCGCAACTGCTCTACAAGGCCTGCCGGCGCTTCGCCAATATCGACATCGTCTTTAATGCCACGCGCTTCGAGATCGAGCCGCAGCCCCAGGGCGTGGCGGTGACGGTGGCCACCCAGGACGGCCCGCTGCGGCGCGGACGCGGCTTTGCCTTCGTGGGCGCCGACGGGGTAAATTCGGTGACCCGGCGCGAGGTGCTGGGGGGACCTGCCGCCCGGCAATCGGGCCGCATCGCCTGGCGCACCATGGTGGAGCCAGAGGCGCTCGAAGGCGTGCTGGCCGCCGACCGCACCAGCCTGCTGCTGGCGGGCAATGCCCATGGCGTGGTCTATCCCCTGCCCCATCGCCATGGCGTCAACGTGGTGATCTTTGCGCGTGGCGCGGGCAAGGCCAGCCCGCGCCTGCCTAAAGGCCTGGGGCGCTCGCGCCAGTTCGCTCGCCTGCTCGAGGCGGCGGGCGATAGCTGGACGCACTGGCCGGTGGCAACCGTCAACGCCCCGGTGTGGCACAAGGGCAGCGTGGGGCTGATCGGGGATGCGGCCCACGCCATGATGCCCTTCCAGGCGCAGGGCGCCGCCATGGCCATCGAAGATGCCGCCATTCTGGCGCCGCTGCTGATCACCGAGCCCACCGCCCAGAGCGCCTTTGCCCGCTACGAGGCGATGCGCCGGTCGCGCGTGCAGCGCGTAGCGCGGCTTTCGGCCAGCAATGGCCAGGCCTTCCACATGGGCTTTCCACTTTCGATCGGGCGCAACATGGTGATCGGCCTGCAAGGACCGAAGGGCCATTTCCAGCGGCTCGACTGGCTCTATAGCTACGACACCTCCCCCGAGCTGGTGATCGAGGGACCGACGCGGCAGTTCTGAGGCAACGGGCGGGCCGGTCACGGCGTTGACGCGCTGACACGGGCCGCCGTTTTCGGTTTGCGCGGCTCAGGCGCTTGCCTTGACGGGACCGGGTGTGTCAACTGCCCGCCCATTACGCACAACACAAGAAGCCCAATGGCCGTCGCAAGAAACTCGCGCCTGACCCTCGCCTGCATCCTGATCACCATTCTGCTCGACATGGTTGGCCTTGGCATCATCGTGCCGGTGCTGCCCGAGCTGATCGAGGACCTGACCGGGGGCAGCGTTGCCAATGCCGCCGTGATCGGGGGCTATTTGGTGTTCTCTTATGCCTTGATGCAGTTCTTGTTTTCCCCGGTGCTGGGCAATCTTTCGGACCGGTTCGGGCGCCGACCAATCCTGCTGCTGTCGCTGCTGGGGCTGACGGTGGACTATCTCCTGATGGGGTTTGCGCCCGTCATCGCGTTTCTGTTCATCGGCCGCATCATGTCGGGCATTGCCGGGGCGGCGATCGCCACGGCCACCGCCTATATCGCCGACATCACGCCGCCGGAAAAGCGCGCCCAGCGATTCGGGCTGATCGGCGCGGCCTTCGGGCTGGGCTTCATCATCGGGCCGGTGGTGGGCGGCGAGTTGGGCGAGTTCGGGCCGCGCGTGCCCTTCTATGCGGCAGCGGCCCTGGCTTTTGCCAATTTCCTGTTCGGGCTGATCGTTCTGCCCGAAAGCCTGCCCAAGGACAGGCGGCGCAAGTTCGACATCCGCCGCGCCAACCCGTTCGGCGCGCTGATGGCGCTCAAGAAATATCCGGTGGTGCTGTGGCTGCTGGGCTCACTGTTCATGCTGTCGCTGGCCAGCCAGTCCTTCCCCTCGGTGTGGAACTTCTTCACCATCGAAGTGGTGGGCTTTTCCTCCAGCCAGATCGGGCGCGCCCTGGGCGCCTTCGGCATCGGCTTTGCCATCAGCCAGGCCTTTCTGATCGCGCCGCTGGTCAAGCGGGTGGGCGAATGGTTCACGGTGCTGATCGGGTTTTCGGCCGCCATCATCGCCTTCACCGGCACGGCCTTCGTGCATACACAGGTCAGCCTCTATGTCTTCCTCATGATTGGTGCGCTGACGGGCCTGGCGGCGCCGGCGATCAACGGCATGCTGTCGCGGCAGGTGCCCGACGATGCGCAGGGCGAGTTGCAAGGAGCGGTCAACGCCACCAACTCCCTGGCCTCGATCCTGGGGCCGCTTGCGGCAACGCAGCTGTTTTCGGCCTTTACCCAGGCACCGCGCGATAGCGAGGGGTATTTCCCCGGGGCGCCCTTCATCGGGGCGGCACTGGCCATCATCGTGGCAGCGGCGCTGTTCATCTACACGGCGCGCCGGTTCGACCTGATGCACCGCAAGCCGGTGGCGCGGCACCCCAAGACCCCCGACATGGCCCCGCCCGGCCACCAGGTGACGCCGCCGCACGAGGATGAGCCTGCGCAAGGACGCTAGCCGACAAGAAAACGGGCGCCGCAGCGCCCGTTTTGTCGTTTAGAGATAGAAGGCTGATCAGGCCGTCGGCTTGGTGGCGTCGATCTGGATGGTCGCCGGCCACGTGCCGTGGAAGGTGCCGGGCTGGTCGACCCGCTCGAAGCCATGGGCGCCGAAGAAATCGCGCTGGCCCTGAATGAGATTGGCTGTGCCCAGACCCTGACGATAGCTGTCGAAATAGGCCAGCGCCGCCGACAGGCAGGGCAGCGGGAAGGCGCCGAGCGCGCCGGCCGACACCACCTGGCGCAGGGCCGGATGGGCCGACTGCATCAGCGCAACGAAATCGGGCGCCAGCAGCAGATTGTCGGTGGAGCCCTTCTCATAGGCCGAGGCCATCTGATCGAGGAAGCGCGAGCGGATGATGCAGCCGGCGCGCCAGATCTTGGCGATGGTGCCCAGAGGCAGGTTCCAGCCATTGGTCTCGGAAGCCTTGGCCATGACGACGAAACCCTGGGCATAGGCGGCGATCTTGCCGGCCAGCAGGGCCTGCTCGAGCACTTCGAGGGACAACGCGGCTTTGTCGCGTGCCGGCTTGCCATAGACGGCCTCGGCGGCGACGCGCTCGTCCTTCATAGCCGAGAGCGACCGGGCAGCCACGGCGCCTTCAATCGTGGTGGCAGGCACGGCCAGTTCCTGCGCCACGATGGCCGACCAGCGACCGGTGCCCTTCTGGCCCGCCTTGTCGAGGATCATCTCGACCAGGGGCTTGCCCGAGGTTTCGTCGGTGGCGGCCAGTACGTGGCCGGTAATCTCGATGAGATAGGAGTTGAGCGGACCCTGGTTCCAGCCCTTGAACACCTCGGCGGCCTGGGCCGGGCTCATGCCCATCCCATCGCGCATCACGCCATAGATCTCGGCGATCATCTGCATGTCGCCATATTCGATGCCGTTGTGGATGGTCTTGACGAAGTGGCCGGCGCCGCCTTCGCCCAGATAGGCGCAGCAGCTTTCGCCCTCGAACTTGGCGGCAATGGCGGTGAGCACGGCTTCGGCATTGTGCCATTGCTGCTTGGAGCCGCCCACCATGATGGACGGGCCGTGCCGGGCGCCCTCTTCGCCGCCCGAAACGCCCACGCCGAGATAGCCGATGTTCTTGGGCGTGAGATAATCGAAGCGCCGTTGGGTGTCGGTATAGAGCGAGTTGCCGCATTCGATGATGGCATCGCCCTCGTCCAGATGCGGCAGGAGCTGCTCGATCATCTCGTCGACCGGGGCACCGGCCTTGACCATGATGATCACCGAGCGCGGCCGGGCGATGGCGGCGATGAACTCGGCCAGATCGGCCTTGGGCACCACCTTGTCAGCCAGGCCCTGGGCCTGGGCTTCGGCCAGAAAATCGTCGATGCGCGCGGCGGTGCGGTTGTGGACGGCTATGGTGTAGCCTTTTTCGGCGATGTTGAGCGCCAGGTTGGACCCCATTACGGCCAGACCGATCAGTCCGATCTGTGCTTGCGCCATGACTTGCTTCTCCGCTACCTCAATGCCAAGCCGCGACACCGGGCCGCAGGCGGGCGCAAATGACCACAATCGCAGGCGCGGGGAAAGTGCAAAGTGGCACCCCCGGAGCGGTGCTGCTGGCATGGCCCGGGGCGGGATTTACCCTTGGAACCGGCTCAGGGCATCGCTAGGGTGCGCGCCAACTGACGGAGGGGAATGGCTTGAACGCATTGCAGCTCTTTAACCTCAACGGCCGTCGCGCCCTGGTGACCGGATCGAGTCGCGGGCTGGGCCGCGCCATTGCCGAAGCGCTGGGCGGCGCGGGTGCCGAGATCGTGCTCAACAGCCGCGATGCGGAAGGGCTGGGCGTGGTGGTGGAGGCCTTTCTCTCCCAAGGCATCAAGGCCAGCGGCGTTGCGTTCGATGTGACCAACGAGGAGAGCGTGGGCGATGCCATTGCCTATTGCGAGGCCGAGCTGGGGCCCATCGACATCCTGATCAACAATGCGGGCATGCAGCATCGCGCGCCGCTGGAAGACTTTCCGACCGACCGATTCGACCGGCTGATGACCACCAACGTGCATTCGGTGTTTCTGGTCAGCCAGGTGGTGGCCCGGCACATGATTCCGCGCCAGCGTGGCAAGATCGTCAACATCTGCTCGGTGCTGAGCACCGTGTCGCGCCCCGGCATTGCCCCCTATGCCGCCTCCAAGGCCGCCGTGGCCAATCTGACCCGGGGCATGGCGACCGACTGGGCGCGCTATGGGCTCAACGTCAACGGCATTGCGCCGGGCTATTTCCGCACCGAACTGAACGCTGCGCTGGTGGCCGACGCCGGGTTCAATGCCTGGATCGAGGGGCGCACGCCCATGGGGCGCTGGGGCGAGGTTTCAGAACTTGGGGGGGCCGCGATCTTTTTGGCCTCCGATGCCGCCAGCTTTGTGAACGGCCACATCCTTTACGTCGACGGGGCATTCACCGCCACGGTGTAGGGCCCCACTCCCCAGAGCGCGCGGCAGGGCCGGCGGCGTGCGCGATGTTGTTTGCCGGCCGTTTGGAACAGCAATGACCCTGCGCAGCGACGACGAGATCGCCACCCTCTTTACCCAGGCTCACACTGAGGGGCGCTCACTGACCCCGCTGGGGAGCGACTATACCCCGCGCGATCTCGACCATGCCTATGCCATTCAGGCACTGCGCGGACGCAGTGTCAGCATCGGCGCCTACAAGATGGGCCTGGGCAGCAAAGCCGGCATGGCTGGAGCCGGCCTCAGCGCCCCGGCTGTCGCCTGGGTATCGGACGCGCAGCTGGCCGAGAACGGCGCGCAGCTGCCGCGCCCGTCCTGGCGCTCGGTGATCGTGGAAGTGGAAGTGGCCTATCGGCTCAAGCGCGACATCGCGCCCAGCGAGACGGTAGCGGCCGCCGATGCGGTGGACGGGGCGTTCCTGGCCATCGAGCTGGTGGCGAGCCGGCTCGACAAGGGCGCCGCCGAGGGCGTCAATGCCTTCGTGGCCGACAATATCGGCTGCTACGCGCTCATCATCGGTGAGGAACTGCCCGGTGGCCTTAGCGCCGAGGTTTCGGGCGAAGGCACGCTCGACCATGACGGCGCAGCCGTCGCGCCGGGTCTTGTCGGAGACAAGCGGGTGGAGCCGGTAGTGGCGATCGAGCAGTTCCTGGCCGTGGCGCGCGAGCGCGGGCTGGTGCTCAAGGCCGGGCAGTATGTGACCACTGGCAGCATTTCCACGCCCTGGGAGCTCAACGGCACCGGCGCCCTGGTGGGACGGCTGGGCGACAAGAGCGTCAGCGTCACGCTGGTCTAAAAGGGAAAGACGTACTGGGCCGGATTGTTGCGGCCCAGACGCACCCCTTCGAGATCGAGCAGCATCAGCTTGGTGGTTTGCCCACCCGGTGCGGAGAAGCCGCCGAGCTTGTTGTTGCTGGCCAGAACGCGATGGCACGGAATGATCACGGGCATGGGATTGCGGCCCATGGCCTGCCCTACCGCCTGGGCAGCTCCGGGCTGGCCGGCCCGAGCGGCGAGTTCGCCATAGGTTACCGTGTGCCCGAAGCCGACCAGCAGGGTCTGGTCGTAGACGGCACGGTGAAAAGGCGCGATTTTTTCAAGATCGAGCGGAATGGCGGAAAACGCCACGGGCTTGCCCGAAAAATAGCGCTGCAGCTCGGTGGTGGTGGGCGCCAGCCAATCGGGAGGATCGGCCTCTTCGGGCTCGGGGAGCTTGTGGAGCAGCCGCCCTTTGGTGGTGGCGCCATCGATATCGGTCAGTTGCACGCGTAACAGCCCGACCTCGCTCCAGGCAAGGCCCAAGGGCCCCCAGGCCGTAGCGATGATGCAATAGCCCGACACCAGACACGTTCTCCCTTCGTGCCTGTTGGTGCCTAGGCGCGCCGGGCTTGGCAAGGCCCAAATTTGAGTGAACGACTTCCGGAAGGCTCTGGACTGGGAAGCGCCCTGCACGTTCAACGCGCACCGAATGCGGTTGACCTAGCGGTCTCCAGCCCCATATGGGACGCGTAAACCTGGGAGATGCCCGTGCTGGCCAGCACCGAAATTACCAAACTCAAACGCGATATCGCCACCCTGAGCGAGGCGGTTGGCATCGGGCTGAAACCGGGCAGTAAAAGCCCGCTGGGGCCTAGCGATCGGCGAGCGCTGAAATCGGATATCCAGGCCTGCATGCAGGCGCTGGACGAGTTGAGCACCCGGCTTTCAGGCTAAGCATCGGACCGGATATCGAGCTTGGAAGGCTGCTGATGGGCCGCAGGTGCTGGAGGGGCTCCCACGGCCTGGTTGAGGTGTGGGCCCGCTCAAGCCGGATCGGCAGGCGCCACAACGGGAGGCACGTTGGCCTGCGCCATGGCATCGACTTGAGGCGCGGTGCCAGTTGGGATCATGAACATGACGCCCGCCAGGCCGAACATGGCCGCAGCGGCCAGCGGCGCAAGCTTACTCTTGCGACGCTGACCGAAAGGCAAAGCCTCAGAACGGAACGGCGCCATAGGCCACCACCATGATTCCGAGAGAGGCAAAATAAAGAGCGGACAGAGACAGCGATCTGAGCATGACGAACCCCGGCTAGTTTCTTTGCCTGGCTCGAACGCGCCGTACATCGGCTCAGGCTTGCCCCAATAAGGCCTTGGGCAAGCCTTGGTTCCTTCACTCCTATTCAAAATTGCGCGGAACTATCAAGGGCTTCGCGCGTTCGATGGCGTGGTTATGGTTAACCCTGAACTTCGAGGGTGACATTGGCGACGCCCGAATTGATCATGCCGATCTGGGATGCCGCGCCCCGCGATAGATCGATGATGCGCTTGCCGACATAGGGGCCGCGATCGTTGATGCGCACCACCACGCTTTTGCCGTTTGACTTGTTGGTGACCCGCACCTTGGTGCCGAAAGCCAGCGTCTTATGCGCGGCGGTCAGCTCGTTCATGTTGTAACGTTCGCCATTGGCCGTCTTGCGGCCGTGAAACTGGCCGCCATACCAGGAGGCAACACCGGCATAAGCACGCACCGGCTCCTTGGCAACGATGGCGGTGGGGACCAGAAGCACACAGGACATCAGGGCCGCTGCCAGCGCGTTACGCATAGTCGTCATTGAGTGAACACCCGTTGTTGAACTTTACAGGCCGGGGTTCTTGCCTCTGGATGTGTCCAGAATTTGCAGCGAATCTGGCAAGCAAGCGGCCATTTATGACGCTTGCTTGGAACGGGTGGCGCTTCATCCGCCCGTTGCGGGCCGATCCCGGAGGACAGTTCGGCCCAATGTCAGGGGTGCGCGAGGGCGCTACGGGCTTGCCGTAAAACGGGGCCGTTCAACTATTATGGTTAATGGCGTCAGATATTTGCGCGCAAGTGCCGAGACCATTCGCTCTCAGGCGGGCGCTGGCGGCGATGACGGGGAGATGGCAAAAGTCGCGTGAACGGCGGGCGGGCCAAACAGTTGCATGAGCCCTGCCATAATTCGCAAACCCGCTGGGACGAGAAACAGCTCGATCGCCTGGTGTTGGTGCAGCTTTGCAACAGGTTTGAAGCCGCGGTGGCATTCGAAACCTTGGCGAGGGATTTCAGAACGCCGCGCGCTGGGGGATGGTGGGATCGGAGCAGCGGCATTGGTTTCGACCAGCGCGCTTTGCTTGATAAAGCGCCGTGTCTGCCGCGGCGAACCATTGCTGCGGGGTTTCGAACTCGTCGGTCAGCGGCGCCACACCCCAACTGGCAGTGACCGGGATCACCTCTTCCCCGAAGGTGATGTGCAACCGGGCCAGCACCTGGCGCATGCGTTCGGCAAAGCGCATGGCTTGCTCGGCGGTGGTGTTTGGCAGCAGGACAGCGAATTCTTCGCCACCCAGCCTTCCCATGGCATCGCCGCCGCGCATGCCGGCCATGCAGGCCTGTGCGGTGACCCGCAGCACCTCGTCGCCGGCCAGATGGCCGTAGCGATCGTTGATCGACTTGAAATGATCGAGATCGAAAAACACCAGAGCTGCCGCGCGACCGCTTTCCCGCGCCTGGCTAAAGAGGTGATCGATCTGCTGGGTCATGCCGCGCCGCGTAAGCGCGCCGGTCAGGTGATCGGTGCCGGCAATCAGGCGCAGCTCCAGAGTCTCGACCACCAAACGCGCCAGATTCTCCAAAATCGCGATCTGCAGGGCGTCAAATGAACGCGGCTCGACGTCGATGGCGCAGAGAGATCCGATGTTATAGCCGTCGGGCGAGCGCAGGGGCACACCCAGATAGCTGCGGATCTTGGACCCTCCCACCACCTGGTCGAAGTGACTCAGCCTGTCGTCCTTGGTGGCATCGGTGACCATGAAGGGCTGACGCCCGGCGATGGTGAAGTTGCAGAAGGCCTGCGAACGCGCGGTCGGGTCACGCCCCATACCCGAAACCGATTTGAACGTCTGCCGATCGGTATCGATCAGAGACACGGCTGCCATGGGCACCCCAATGGCCATGCGCACCAGATCGGTGATGCGGTCGATCGCCGGTTCGCTGGGCGTGTCGAGCACATCATAGCGCATGAGGGCCGCCAAACGGCCGCTTTCGTCCTGAAGTTTATCATCCACGAGCGATTCGACCTCCAGCCACGACAGTAAGTCGATATGGTACAGGTTACACCCTCCGATCCAAGATTGCTGCAGCATCACCGTCACGGATCGGAACGTCCTTAAGATCGATAAATAAGCGAACGCCGGGCCTGAAGCCCGGCGTTGCTATACGAAAAACGTCAGGGGCGTCAGGCCGCCTTTTTATTAACCTGCGCGGTGGCGAGCTTAGAGAGCTTTTGATCGGTTGCCATCTCTTCCTGCAGCGTAGCGTCCAGGAGCGAGACGGCCTCGTTCAGACCAAGCTGAGCCGCCCAAGTCTTGAGTGTGCCATAGCGCGCCATTTCGTAATGTTCAACCGCCTGCGCAGCGGCCACGAGACCGGCATCGAGCGCGGGCGCGTCCTTGAATTCGTCCATGATGGACTTGCCTTCTTCGATGATGCCCAGAATGGCATCGCAGGTTTTGCCGCGTGCCGGCTTGTCGATCATCTCGAAGATCTGTTCGAGGCGTTCCACATGCACTTCGCTTTCATCGCGGTGCTGCTCGAAACCAGCCTTCAGCTCGGGCGACTGCGCGGCCTTGGCCATCTTGGGCAGCGTCTTGATGATCTGCTTTTCGGCGTAATAGATGTCCTTGAGGGTATCGAGGAACAAATCGTCCAGGGTCTTCTCAGCCATGACAGCCTCCATTGGTTTGAGACCCTTCAAACGGAGACTGGGCGGAAGGGTTGCGATTGCCTAGTCCAGGTCTGCTACCGCACACGGGCGGCACTTTTTCCCGGGTTGAGCGTTAAGTTTGATTCCTTTGATGCAGAGCAAGACAGGGCCCGTGACCACAACGCCGAACCGACCCCTCGCCTGGTGGCACCCGCGCCGTCGCTTCTCGCGCACGGAAATCGTGGCCGACGGCATCGTGCATGGGGTGGGTCTGGCCATCGCCATTGCCGCGGGCTCCGTGCTGCTGACCATCGCCGCATTGCAGACCGCGCGCGAGGAACTGCCCGCGCTCATTACCTATGTCGTTACGCTGGTGGCGGTGCTGACGGTGTCGCTGGCCTATAATCTGGCGCCGCTGACGCAGGCCCGCCAGGTGCTGGCCCGGCTCGACCAGGCGACCATTTTCCTGTTCATCGCCGGCACCTACACCCCGTTCCTTGCCGTGCTGGGCGGCACGCCCATGGGCGTGATCATGACGAGTCTCGTCTGGGGCACGGCGGTGGTGGGGATGGCGCTCAAGCTGATCGTGCCGCACAAATTCGGCCGGCTGGCGATCGTGCTCTATCTGGGCATCGGGTGGAGCGGGGTGGCGATGTTCAAGGACATGGCAGCCGCCCTGCCCCCAAGCACGCTGTGGCTGCTGCTGGCGGGCGGCATCACCTATTCGGCCGGCATCATCTTTCACCTGTGGGACCGGCTGCGCTTCCAGAACGTGCTCTGGCACGTCTTCGTGGTGCTGGGCGCCTTGATCCACCTCTGGGCGGTGATCGACTGGATCGTCATCAACCGCCTTTAGGGTGTTTACTGGACGGCCGGGGCCGGTTGGCCGACGCGGACGTGTTCGAGCCGGTCGCCGGGCATGAGCCCGATTTCACGGGCCCGGCCGCCGGCGATTTCGAGCACGAAGCGCACCGGACCATCCGAGGGAATGCCGGTGGGATCGTGCGGAATGGCGTTTTCGTGGATGTTGCGCACGATGCCGTCCGATCCGATGAAGATCATGTCGAGCGGAATGAAGGTGTTGCGCATCCAGAACGAGGTCGGCCGATCCTCCTGGAAATCAAACAGCATGCCGGCATTGTCGGCCAACTCCTGACGGAACATCAGGCCTTGGTTGCGCTCGGCGGCCGTTTCGGCGATCTCGACGGTGAACTCGTGGTCACCCGTGCTGGTATGGAGCACCGCCCGGTCGTCGCCGGCGGCGCAGGCCGCCAGCGGCCAGATCAGCATCAGCGCCAGAACCAGTGAAGCCAGCGAGCCGGCAAGACCGTGCGGCTGGCGCCGGGCAAATGCAAATGACATGATGATCCCGTTCAGTGGGAGGATGGAGCGTCGCCCCATCCATCGGGCCGGATTTCGGCGACCATAAGGCCTTTGGGGCCCTGGCCATAGCGCACCAGCACATATTGGCCCGGTCGCAGCTCGGTAATGCCGAAGCGGCGCAGGGTTTCCATATGCACGAAAACGTCGGGCGTGCCGGGGCCATCGGACAAAAAGCCGAAACCGCGCGTGCGGTTGAACCATTTGACCTCGAGCCGCACCAGCCGCGAGGTGGGCTCCACCACCACGTGAGTGCGCGGGGCAGGCAGTTGGGAAGGATGGCGCGCGGTCGACTCGTCCATCGAGAGAATGCGGAAGGCCTGCAGGCCACCGGGGCGATTCAGCGCCTCGACGACGACACGCGCGCCCTCATAGGCGGTCTGATAGCCATCGCGTCGCAGGCAGGTGACGTGCAAGAGCACATCGGGCTGCCCGTCATCGGGGACGATGAAACCGAAACCCTTGCCCACATCGAACCACTTGATGGTGCCCGAAATCTCGATGACGTCCATGTCGCGCTCGGACCCGAGCCCGCCCACGGCCTCATCGTGCCGGGGTTCGCCCTGATCCGCATTGCTGCTCGCAGACCGATCCTCTCCGGGAATGTGCTTGCCTCCCATGACGCCCCAACACCTTTAAAGACTTCGCCTCGCATTCTGCGAGATACGCCACCATAACGAATCGGACTTTGGCCGATTCAAGCTCAAAAGTTAAGGCGAGCTTTCCCGAATGTGGCGGCGGGGTGGCGAGTGTTGCAGCCCTGCCGCATTGCCGTGCCGCACCGACCCCTGTTAGTGAGGCTCGGACCGATTTTCAAAACCCGGCCAAGGAGCTACCAGACCATGAAATATCTCCACACCATGGTGCGCGTCACCGATATCGACCAGAGCCTGAAGTTCTACTGCGACGGGCTGGGGCTCAAGGAGTTGCGCCGCAGCGAGAGCGAAAAGGGCCGCTATACGCTGGTTTTCCTCGCCGCGCCGGGAGACGAAGAGGCGCAGGTGGAGCTGACCTATAACTGGGATCCCGAGACCTATAGCGGCGGGCGCAATTTCGGCCACCTCGCCTATGCGGTGGACAATATCTACGACTACTGCCAGCACCTTGCCGACCAGGGCATCACCATCAACCGCCCGCCGCGCGACGGCCGCATGGCCTTCGTGCGCTCGCCCGACGGCATCTCGGTGGAAATCCTGCAAAAGGGCGACGCCCTGCCCCCAGCCGAGCCCTGGAGCTCGATGGCCAATACCGGCACCTGGTAACGCCCGGTTCACCACGCCTCTTAGCGGCCGGTTAGCCAACCGGCCGCTAGTTTGAGCCAGACCAAAGACCGCGGCTTTTGACTCAAAGCTGCAAGCTCGATTGGATCTGGCCGATGTTCCGCCTCGTCATCGCGATCGCCTGCGCGCTCACGCTCAGCGGGTGCTTCTCCTTCTTTGCCAACCCCGCCGACCTCTACCGAGGCTACAAGCAATCGCTGGGCTACTATGTGGCCAACGATTCGGTGAACACGGTTTGCCTCTTGCCCAAGCTGCGCGTGGCGCTGTGGGAGTTCGAACGCCAGTTCGGCCGCCGCATCGTGATGAGTTCGGGCTATCGCGACCCCTGGCACAATGCCGATGTGGGGGGCGCGGACGGCAGCTATCACATGAAGTGCATGGCGGCCGATTTCTTCATTCCGGGCATCGCCAAGCGCGACCTGATCGCGTTCGCACGCGCCAACCCCAATGTGGGCGGGCTGGGCTGCTATCCCAACAAGATCTTCATCCATATCGATATTCGCGACCGGCCGGCAGGCTGGCGCCGGCCTATAGAGTTCTCCGGCTGTTGAGGAAATCGCGCCGGCACGCAAAAACCCTCTTGCCTTGCCCGCCGGCTTTCCCTATACGGTCGCACATCGCTAAGCGCCCATCGTCTAGCGGTCAGGACACCGCCCTTTCACGGCGGGAACAGGGGTTCGATTCCCCTTGGGCGTACCATAGCTCGCTTGCGAGCGCGGCGATTTGATCTGATCCGCGCCCATCGTCTAGCGGTCAGGACACCGCCCTCTCACGGCGGGAACAGGGGTTCGATTCCCCTTGGGCGTACCAGGCTCTCCACGACAGATGCGAGTTGAACGACGCGGCAAGGCGCTTGCGCACCGTGCGGCGTTTGGCGGGTTGCGCCGCGCCTCCGATCGTGGTCGAGAACGAACATTGCCAGCTTGAAAGCGAGCCCATGTTCACAAAGATCGACTCCGGCATTTTCGCCTCCCCGCCCGTCAACGACACGGTGACCGCCCGCGGCACCGTCTGGTCGGTGCAGATCTCGGAAGACCCCGAGACCGGCACGGTGGTGACCGGCGACATAGAGACACAAACGCGCCGGGCGCTCGACAATCTCAGCCAGGCCCTGGCGGCAGCTGGCGCATCGCTTGCCGATGTGGTGCAGGTGCAGATCTTTCTGATCGAGAAGGCCGACGCTCCGGGCATGAACGCGGTCTACAAGCAGTATTTTTCCGAGCCCTACCCGATCCGCGCCACCGTGGTGGTCAAAGAGCTGCTGGCCGAGGGGCTCCGAATCGAATTGCTGGCCACCGCCGTGATCGGCCAGCCCTAAACACCGTCCCGCATGATCCGTTTGCCATCCCCTGCCGTAATCGCACTGAACAGGATGGGGATGGCGATGTATGCTTTAGCCATGACAGACGCACAGATCGAACGCGGCCTAGGCCCGGCAGACAGCGAAGACCCATCCTCTTTGATCCGCCGGGTCGCCGAAGAGCGGGACAAGGGCGCCTTGGCAGCCCTGTTCAAGCTGTTTGCGCCCAAACTGAAAACCATGATGCTGCGGCTGGGGGCGAGCGACGCCCTGGCCGAAGACCTGGTGCAGGAAACGCTGTTGTCGGTGTGGCGCAAGGCGCACCTCTACTCGCCCGAGCGCGGCGCAGCCAGCACCTGGATCTTCACCATTGCTCGCAACCTGCGGATCGACCAGGTCCGCCGGCTTTCCAACCAGCCCTACCAGGATATCGAAACCCTGGAGCTCGAACTGGATGCTCCCAGCAGCTTCGCCATCACCGCCCAGCAGGAGATCGTGGGGCGCGTGAAAAAGGCGCTGACCGCCCTGCCCCCCGACCAGCAGGACGTGGTGCGCCTGAGCTTCGTGCACGATCTGGCCCATGCCGAGATCTCCACCAAGCTGGGTATTCCGCTGGGAACCGTAAAATCGCGACTGCGTCTGGCCTATGACCGGTTGCGCCCACTTTTGGAGGACTTGCAGTGACGATCGCCCACCATCCAGACATTGCGACGCTGATGGCGTTCAGTGCCGGCACATTGGATGAAGCCTTCGCGCTCGTCATATCCACGCATCTGGCCATGTGCGAGGGTTGCCGCGAGGTGGTGCACCGCACCGACCTGATCGGCGGAGCGCTGCTGGAGGCCGAACCCGACACACGGCTGAGCGCCGGGCTCGCCGACAGGCTGTTTGCGGCGCTGGACGACGATGTGAGCGTGGCCCAACCCGCGCCGGCTCGCCGCAGCGTCCCTGACGTGCCCGTGCCCTTGGCGCGGCTGCTGCCCAACGGGTTGGACAATATCCGCTGGCGCTTCACCGGACCGGGCGTGGCCACGGCGGAACTGCCTGTGAGCAAGGAGTCGCGTTCGCGGCTGATGCTGATGCGGGTTGCCGCCGGGCGGCGCGTGCCCGAGCACGGCCATGGCGGCAATGAGCTGACGCTGATCCTGAAGGGCGCCTATCACGACCGCTTCGGCACCTTTGCGGCCGGCGATCTTGCCGATCACGACGAGGATGTGGAGCACCAGCCCATAGCCGAGCCGGGCGAGGACTGCATTTGCCTGGTGGCCGTGGACGCGCGACTGACCTTCCGCAGCCGGTTGATCCGCACCCTGCAGCCCCTGTTCGGCCTCTGAGCATGCGCGAAACCCGGGTGGCTTGGGTGATCGGGGGCGGCAGCGGGATCGGCGCCGCCGTCTCCCGGCAACTGGCCGCCAAGGGTTGGCGCGTGGCCATTTCCGGTCGCCGCCGCGAGCAGCTCGAGGCGGTGGCCGACGATCTTTCGATCTTTACCTATGTGCTCGACGTCGGCGACGCCGAGGCGACTGGCGCGGTGGCGCAGGCCATTGCGCGGGATCTTGGGCAGTTGGACCTGGTGCTCTATGGCGCTGCGGCCTGGGAGCCGATGGAGCCCGGCGATTACGACCCCAAAAAGTTCGGCAAGGTGATCGACACCAATCTGATGGGCGCGGTGCGCGTGGTCGATGCCGTACTGCCCGTCTATGACAAGCAGGGCAAAGGCGAGATCGCCATCATCGCCTCGATTGCCGGCTATTTCGGCCTGCCGCGAGCGGCGGCCTATGGCGCGAGCAAAGCCGCGCTGATCCATCTGGCGCAAGTGCTGCACAGCGAACTGGCGTCGCGCAGGATCGCGGTGCGGCTGGTCAATCCCGGTTTCGTGAAATCGCCGCTTACCGACAAGAACGACTTCCCCATGCCGTTCCTGATGGAAACCGACGACGCCGCCACGCGCATCGTCAAGGGGCTGACCGAATCGGATCGCTTCGAGATCGCTTTTCCCTGGCAGCTGGTGACGGCGCTGCGGCTGCTGCGATTACTGCCCTATGGGCTGAGCCTGAGGCTGGCGCGGCGATTGATCGACAAGGGCTAGTAGGACGGGGCCGCTGCCGACCTGCTAGTCGTAACCTACCCTCAGCCACCAGGGACGCACCTCGCCTAGCCCTGCGGGAGAAGAGGTTACCTCAGGTCGTTGCCGATACTGCACTTTTGGCTGAGGCCCTTACCAAGGGTGTGCCCCCACGCTCCATCCCTCCCCCTGGGAGGGGGCGGGAAGAATGATCGCATGTTTTGAAGTGCTTGGTCGAAATCAGGTGGGGCGGCGGTACTGATAGATGCCGACGTCGATGGAGCCTTCAGCAAAGCCGGCTTCGCAATAGCTCAGGTAATAGACCCACTTGCGACGGAATTCTTCGTCATAGCCCAAGGGCGCGATCATCGGCCAGCGCTCGAGGAAACGCTCGCGCCAGAGTCGCAAGGTGCGGGCATAGGACAGCCGAAAATTCTCGACATGTTCCAGCACCAGCCCGGCACGGTCGCCCTGGGTGCGCATGGCCGTCTTGGTGAGCAGCATGCCGCCGGGGAAGATGAAGCGTTGGATGAAGTCGGGCCCGCGCCGATAGTGCTCGAAATCGCGCTCGTTGATGGTGATGGCCTGGATGGCAGCAGTGCCGCCGGGCTTGAGCCGATCGTGCACGGCCTGGAAATAATCTGGCCAGTTTTCTTCGCCCACCGCCTCGATCATCTCGATGGAGCAGACATGGTCGAAGGCGCCCTGGGTGTCGCGATAGTCCTCGAACACCAGCTTGGCCAGACCGTCCAGCCCCTGCTTGCGCAGCCGCTCCTGACCATAGGCGAGCTGCTCGCGTGAAAGCGTGATGCCGTGCAGCCGGGCGCCGTAATCGCGCGCTACGGTTTCGGCCAGCCCGCCCCAGCCGCAGCCGATTTCGAGCACGTGCGACAAGGGCTTGATGCCGGCCATGTCGGCGACGCGGTGATATTTGGCGCGCTGGGCTTCCTCGAGCGACTGATCGCCCGAGGTGAATACGGCCGAGGAATAGGTCATGGAAGGATCGAGCCACTGACCGTAAAAGTCGTTGCCCAGATCGTAGTGCTCGGAAATGTTTTCCTTGGAGCCCTGCCGGGTGTTGGCACGCGAGACGTGATATTGCAGGTCGGTCAGCCCCTTGCGGAACAGGCCCGGATTGGCTGCATCGAACATTTCGCGGTTCTGCAGGAAGAAGCGGAACAGGGCGGTGAGGTCATCCACCTCGATGTCGCCATCGATATAGGCGGCGGCAAAGCCCACTGTGCCCCGGCGCATCGCCTGGCCCAGCAGCTTGAAGTTCTTGAGGCGCAGCACCGCCTGTTCGCCGGTGCCGGGCTTGCCGATGGTGCGCGAGCGGCCATCGGGGAAAATCACGGTCAGGATGCCGCGCTTGGGCTCACCCAGCATGCGCACCCCGATCGCCTCAAGCAAGGAGGAAGCCATGCGCGTCCACAATCCGGATCCCGCAGGCTGCGTATCGACGTCGATTCTACTCATAATATCAAAGCAGTTCGGTCATCGGGGCGCTTTCGCATCGCCCAGGCGGCGCCGCAACCGCAGCGTCGTCGGCACACCCTTCAACCAGAGTAACAAAGCTTCCCAGTGAATGCCGACCACCACTTTAGCGGTCATAAGCGGATATGCAAGTGCAAGTTTTAACAGGACAACATCGCTCAGGGGCCGCCTTTCGCCCTTGAAATAGGCGGTGAGAATCGGGCCTTCGGCCGTGGTGAGGGTGATGCCGGTGAACACCGCCTCGCCCGGCGGGCGAATGGAAAACCGATAGTCGCCTTCAACCGCATTGAAAGGAGAGACGTAGAAGGCCTTGGCGGCACCGTGGCTGAGGGGCGCAGGCGCGCCGGGCTCGATCATGGCTTGATAGAAGTGGTGCTCGCCAAAGGTGTTGTGCACCTCGTAAACGAGCATGCGCGTCTCGCCCTCCCTATCCTTCAGGAAATAGACGGTGAGCGGATTAAAACCGTAGCCCAGGATGCGCGGATAGGCGAGCATGTCGATGCGCGCCACGTCGGCCAGTCCGGCGGCGGCGGCACGACGGCGCAGGAACGTCCCGATCGGCTGGCCGTCATGGCCGGCAAAATCGCGCGCAAACAGAGCGTAGTAGTTGAAGCGGTTGAACGAGAAGAGCCGCAGGCGCTTGTCGAGCACGTCGAGGCGATCGACGTCGACCAGCAGCGAGAACACCTGGTAGCGCAGGGCGTGGCGGCGCGGGCGGGCGCGCTTGTGCACCACCTCGCCCACATAGATGGCGCCCAGATCGTCGGCTTTCTGGTCTATTCGGCCGCCCATTGCAGGCTTTCCCCATCTGCCCAGTTATGGGCAATGCGGCCGCGATGCTGGTCCACGATCCAGGGCCGGTTGAGCGGACCGATGCGTTCGGCCACTTCCAGCCCGGCCTGCAAGCCATCCTCATGAAAGCCATGGCCCAGCCAGGCGCCGGCAAACCAGCTGCGCTGCTGGCCCTGGATTTCCCAGATCCGTCGCTGCGCGGTGATGGCGCCGGCATCGAACAGGGGGTGCTCGTAGGTCACGTCGTGATGCACCGAGCCAGGCGCAAAGGCATGGGATGGATTGAGCGTCACGAAAAACTGGGTGGCAGAAGGCAGGTTCTGCAGCCGGTTCATCCAGTAGGTGACACTGAGATCGGGCTCCTGGCCGCCGATCTGGGCCGAGCGCAGATAATTCCAGGACGACCACAAATGCTTGCGGCGCGGCATGAAGCTAGCGTCGGTGTGCAGCACGGCGCGGTTGGGGGTGAAGCGGAAAGCGCCGAGGATTTCCCGCTCGACCGGCGTGGCATCGCCCAGAAGGCGCAGCGCCTCGTCCGCGTGGCAGGCAAACACCACTTGGTCGAAATGCTCGCGCGAGCCATCGGCGTGGTAGAGCTCGACGCCCTGAGCATGTCGCAAAACCGAAACTATGTCGCTGTTGGTGCGGGCCTCAAAGCTGGCGTCGCTCTGGATGGCCCGCACGTAACTCTGCGAGCCGCCGGTGACTGTGCGCCATTTGGGCCGGTTGTTGACCTGCAACAGGCCGTGATTGGCGAAAAATTCGATGAAGGTGCGGGCGGGAAAATCGAGCATGCCGCGCGCCGGTGTCGACCAGATGGCGGCCGAGACGGGCAGGATGTGATCTTCGATGAAGATGCGTGAATAGCCGAAGCGCTCGAGGAAGGTGCCGATGGACACGTCTTGCGAAACCGAGGCGGCCTGCACGCGGGCGGAGCGGAAGAACCGCAGGATGTCGGACACCAGTTGCCAATGCTCGAAGCGCACGATGTTGCGGCGCTGGCCGAACAGCCCATTGAGATGATTGCCCGAATATTCCATGCGGCCGCGCGCCACCGACACGGCAAAGCTCATGTCGGTGTGTTGGGTGGGCACTTCAAGATGGCTGAAAAAGGCCGTCAGATTGGGATAGTTGCGCTCGTTGTAGACGATGAAACCGCTGTCAATGGCCAATGGGCCTTCGGGGGCGCTTACGGTGATGGTGTTGGAATGGCCACCCAGACGCGCGCCGGCTTCAAACAGGGTGACGGCCTGGGACTTGCCCAGGAGCCAAGCGGCAGAGAGGCCCGCGATACCCGACCCAATAACCGCTATGCGTGTTCCGATCATGCCCCGATAAGTCCTTCAGCTCGCATTTGAAATGCTACGGACCAAGGTACGGGCCGGATCAGAAATCAGTTTCCCGGCACGGCGATGTCGAGTACGCGCAGTTGCACGCTCTCGCGGCCCTGCCAGTGATCGAGCGTCAGCGTGCCGGCCACATGCAGCATCAGGTCCTCGCGTCCGGTGAGCAGCACATCGCCCAGGAGCGTGTTGGCGGCGCGAAAGGCGATGGCCTTGAGGCGAGCGCCATCGCCCGAGACCAGCGAGAAGCTGACATGCCCGCCCTGCCCCACGATCTGGGCGAAACGGGCGCGGTGGGCGGGAAAGGCGAAAACGGGCGATGGATTGCCCGAACCGAAGGGCCCGGCGCGATCCACGTCGCGCACGAAATCGGTACTGGCGGCGCGGGCCGTGAGGGCCGCATCGATCTTGAGCGCAGTCATGGCGCGGGCGCTGGCCACCTGCTCGCCCAGCTGTTCAGCCAGATGGGCGCGCAGGCCGGCGAGTTGGCCGGACTTGACGGTGACACCGGCGGCCATGGCGTGGCCGCCGCCCTTGACCACCAGCCCGGCCTCGACCGCCGCGATGACGGCACGGCCAAGATCCACCCCCGGCATGGAACGGCCCGAGCCGGTGCCGCCGCCATCGGGATTGAGCGCAATGGCAAAGGCGGGGCGTTCGAACCGCTCGCGCAGGCGCGCCGCGACAAGGCCGACGACGCCGGGATGCCAATTGCCGGAGGCCAGCACCAGCACAGGGGGCCCCTCGCCCGTGCCGATCTCGGCCTCGGCGGCGCGGGTGGCTTCTTCCACCGCTTCGATTTCGATGCGCTGACGCTCGATATTGAGGGCATCGAGCCGGGCCGCGATGGCGAGGGCTTCGTGCTCGTCCTGGGTGGCGAGCAGGCGCACGCCCAGCGCCGCATCGCCGATGCGGCCACCGGCATTGATGCGCGGGCCGATGAGAAAGCCCAGATGATAGGGATTGAGCGGACCGGTGACGCGCGCGGCCAGCGACAGCGCGGTGATGCCGGCATTGCGCCCCTGCTGGGCCCGTTCGAGCCCGCGCAGCACGAAGGCGCGGTTGAGCCCGACCAAGGGCACCACGTCGCAGACGGTGGCGAGCGCCACCACGTCGAGCAGCGCCATCAGATCGGGCAGGCCAGTGACGCCTTTGCTGCGCAGCACGCGATTGACCGCCACCAGCACCATGAAGGCCACCCCGGCCGCGCAGAGATAGCCCAGCCCCGAGAGATCGTCGGGCCGGTTGGGATTGACGATGGCATTGGCCTTGGGCAGCTCGAAATCGGACAGGTGATGGTCGATGACCAGCACGTCGAGCCCGCGGGCGCGGGCATGGGCAATGGGCCCGTCGCTGACGGTGCCGCAATCGAGCGTGACCAGCAGGCTGATGCCGGTTTCGGCCAAGGTATCGATGGCGCCCACATTGGGGCCGTAGCCTTCAAAGATCCGGTCAGGGATGTAGATGCCCGGCTCAATGCCGAAATGGCGGAAATAGCGAGCAAACAGGGCGCAGGAACAGGCGCCATCCACGTCGTAATCGCCAAAGAGCGCCAGCTTTTCGCGTTTGATGACGGCGTGGGCCAGCCGTTCTGCCAGCGCGTCCATATCCACCAAAGTGGACGGATCGGGCATCAGGTCGCGAATGGTGGGCGTCAGATGGTGCTCGGCCGCATCCTGGCCGATGCCGCGCCCAGCCACGATGCGGGCCAGGATCTCGGAGATCTCGGTCTGCTGGCTGATGGCCTGTGCGGTGCGCGTGGTCATCGGCGACAGCCGGTCGACCCAGCTGCGCCCGGTGACGCTGCGCTCGACATTGAGGAAATAGGACGGCTCGATCATGGGATCGAGCTATCCTGTTTCGGCCCCCAAGGTCGAGAGCACAAAGGACTTAACGCGCGTGCTGGGCCGTGATCCAGCGCACGGTGTGGGACCAGGAGCGCATGACGATGGTCGACGTGGTAACCGTGTTGCGGCGCAACTTGACGCCCGACAGCATGGAGCCGTCGGTGACGCCGGTAGCGGCGAACAGCACGTCGCCCGAAGCCAGGTCCTGCACCCCATATTTGCGATTTGGATCGGTAATGCCCATGCGCAGGGACCGCTCGCGCTTTTCGGGCGTATCGAGGATGAGCCGGGCCTGCATCTGCCCACCCACGCAACGCAAAGCTGCGGCGGCCAGAACGCCTTCGGGCGCGCCGCCGGAACCGAGATAAATGTCGATGCCGGTATCTTCGGTATTGGTGGCGTGGATGATGCCGGCAATGTCGCCATCGCTGATGAGCTTGACGGCAGCACCCGAGATGCGCAGCGCCTCGATCAGATCGGCATGACGCGGACGATCGAGCACGCAGGCGGTGATTTCGGCCACCGGCACGCCCTTGGCCTGGGCCAGGGCCTTGACGTTGTCGCCGGGCGAGGCATCGAGATCGACCGTATCGGCCGCGTAGCCCCCGCCAATGGCGATCTTGTGCATGTAGACGTCGGGCGCATTGAGCAGCCCGCCCCGCTCGGCCAAGGCCAGGACACACAGCGAATCGGGCTGGTTCTTGGCGCACAGCGTGGTGCCTTCGAGCGGATCGACGGCGATGTCGACCTCGGGGCCATCCCCCGCGCCAACGGTTTCCCCGATATAGAGCATGGGGGCCTCGTCGCGTTCGCCTTCGCCGATGACGATGCGACCGGCGATATGCACGCGCTCCATCTCGCTGCGCATGGCTTCCACGGCGGCCTTGTCGGCCGCTTTCTCGTCGCCCTTGCCGCGCCAGCCCGCCGCCGCGATGGCGGCCCGTTCGGTGACGCGCACCAACTCCAGCGTCAGACTGCGATCAATGATTGCCGGGCTCCTGCCCTGCGCGGCCTTGGTCAGATCCATTCGCGGCTCAACCCCTCGAGCTAGATGTTTTCGATGCGGATGAGCTGCGGCATGCCCACGATGAACCCGTCATTGGCGATCTGCACGAGCGTTTCGCGCACATCGGCCTCCAGGGTCTCATGGGTTATAAGCACCACGGTACGCGTCAGCACCCCATCCTGTTCGCCGTCCTTAACACGTAAGTCCGGTCGCTGGATGACGCTTTCGAGCGAAATGCCCCGCTCACCCATGCGAGAGGCTATAGCAGCTAGGGCGCCCGGAACGTCCTTGGCATTTAGTCGGATGTAATAGCCGCCGGCATGGGCGCGCATGGGCGCGCGCTTATAGGGGGTAAGTTCGTGGCTGGGCACCCCCAGCGGGGGCACGTGCGTGCCACGCGCAATGTCGAGAATGTCCGACAGTACCGAGGAGGCCGTGGGTGCGCCGCCCGCGCCGGGCCCGGCCAGCAGCAGCTCGCTGACATGGTCGGTGACCAGCGCCACGGCGTTGAGCACGCCATCGACACCGGCAATGGAGCTTGAACGCGGCACCAGCGTGGGATGGACGCGCTGCTCGATGCCGTCGGCCGAGCGCTGGGCGATGCCCAGGAGCTTGATCTTGTAGCCCAGATCGCTGGCCACCTTGATATCGGCCTGGGTGATGCGGGTAATGCCTTCGACGAAGATCTCGTCGGGCGAGATTTCGCATTCAAAGCAAAGGCTGGCCAGGATGGAGAGCTTGTGGGCGGTGTCGAAGCCATCCACGTCGAAGCTGGGATCGGCCTCGGCATAGCCAAGCGCCTGGGCATCCTTGAGGCATTCCGCAAAGGAGATGCCCTCATTGCCCATGCGGGTGAGGATGTAATTGCAGGTGCCGTTCATGATGCCATAGACGCGGGCAATGGAGGCCGAGCCCAGCCCCTCGCGCAGCGTCTTGATCACGGGGATGCCACCGGCCACGGCCGCTTCGAAGCCGAGTTGAGCGCCGCTGTCTTCGGCCAGCTTGGCCAGGGCCACGCCATGGCGCGCCAACAGCGCCTTGTTGGCGGTGACCACCGGGCGACCAATGGCGAGCGCGGCCTTGACGGCGGCATAGGCCGGCCCGTCTTCGCCGCCGATCAATTCGACGAAGAGATCGATATTGTCCGATTTCGCCAGCGCTACCGGATCGTCGAACCACTCGATGCCGGCGACGTTGATGCCGCGATCCTTGGAGCGCGAACGGGCGGCGATGGCAGTGACCACGATCGAGCGCCCGAGCTTTTTGGCAATGGCCTCGCCGTCCTTTTGCAGGATGCGGACCAGAGTGGCACCCACCGTGCCCAGGCCAGCGACGCCGATGCGCAACGGCCGGGCGGCGGCATCCTCACTGTAATCCTGCATGACGCGCAGGATGCGCGCCCGGGTTTCCGAGCGCGGCTCGCGCCCATCGCGCAGATCGAACACGAAGAGAGGATCGCCTGCAATGGTGCGGCCAAAGCGCGTGGGCGTCCACCCGCGTTGGGCAATGAAAGTTTCGACGGCTTGGCGGAAAGAGGTGATGTCGCTCATGATGGCGGAATGTCCTATAGGAACTATCCTGCACGTCAATAGGATTTGCACCGATGACACGTTATGCGCATATTGTGTTATCACATGTAGGAGGCACAGATGAATGTTTCAGTCGGCTCACGCTGGGAAGGCTTCATCGACGCAATCGTAAAGGAGGGTCGCTACGGGTCGGCCAGCGAAGTGGTGCGCGAAGGCCTGCGGCTGGTGGAGGAGCGCGAAACCAAGCTCAAGGCGTTGCGGGAAACGATCCAGGCGGCGCTGGCGGAAGAAGAGTGGGTGTCCGGCGAGGAACTCGAGTCGGTCTTGCAGGCCAGCGCCGAAGCGCTGCGTCGGAAAGCCGAAGCGTGAGACGCGTTCTTTATCGCGCGGCCGTGCGCCGATCTCTGGAGCAGCTATTAGCGTACTTGACCGAGCAGACGGGCACGGCGGATCAAGCCTTGGCGGTAGTTCTATCGCTGCAGAGGCAATGCGAAAAGCTTGCCGCTCTGCCCGGCCAATTGGGCCGGCCGCGCGAAGATCTGGCGCCTGGGGTGCGCAGCTTTGCGTTTCGCGGCTATGTGATCTTTTTCCGCTATGGCGAAGACATCTTCGACGTCGTGGCCATTCTGCACGAGCGGCGGGACGTCGCCACCCATTGGGGTGACGACGCGCCGGACGCCTGACCGCTACTGCCCGACGGCCAGCGGCACGACGTTGCCCTGGCCAGTCTTGGCACCCAGCAATTTCTTGATGTTGCGGGCAGCCTGGCGAATGCGCTGTTCGTTTTCGACGAAAGCCAGGCGGATATACTGGTCGCCATATTCGCCGAAACCGACGCCCGGCGCCACGGCCACGCCGGTTTCCTGGATGAGCAGCTTGGCAAATTCGAGCGAGCCGAGATGGGCATATTCGTCGGGGATCGGGGCCCAGGCGAACATGGTGGCGGCGGGCACCGGAATGGTCCAGCCAGCACGGCCAAAGCTTTCCACCATCACGTCGCGGCGCAGCTTGTAGACCTTGCGCACGTCATCGATCACCTCGTCCGAACCATTGAGCGCGGCCGTGGCGGCAACCTGGATCGGTGTGAACGCACCGTAATCGAGGTAGGATTTGACGCGTGCCAGAGCCGCGATCAGCCGCTCATTGCCCACGGCAAAGCCCACGCGCCAGCCAGGCATCGAATAGGTCTTGGACATGGAGGTGAATTCCACCGCGATGTCGATGGCGCCCGGCACCTGCAGGATGGAGGGCGGCGGGGCGATGTCGAAATAGATCTCGGAATAGGCCAGGTCGGACAAAATGAAGATGCCGTTGGCGCGGCAGTACTTGACCACCTCGGCATAAAAATCGAGATCGGCCGTATAGGCGGTGGGATTGGCCGGGTAGTTCAGGATCAGCGCGATGGGCTTGGGAATCGAGTGCCGGACGGCACGATCGAGCACACGCAGGAATTCCTCATTGGGATCGGCCGGCATGGAGCGCACCACCCCGCCCGACATGATGAAGCCGAAGGAATGGATGGGATAGGTCGGGTTGGGCACCAGCACCACGTCGCCGGGCGCGGTGATGGCTTGCGCCATATTGGCGAAGCCTTCCTTGGAGCCCAGGGTCGCAACCACCTGGGTATCGGGATTGAGCTTCACCCCGAAGCGACGGCCATAATAGGACGCCTGGGCCTTGCGCAGACCGGCAATGCCCTTGGAGGCCGAATAGCGGTGGGTGCGCGGGTCCTTCACCGTCTCCTTGAGCTTGTCCACGATGTGCTGGGGCGTGGGCAGATCGGGATTGCCCATGCCCAGATCGATGATATCGACCCCATTGGCACGCGCCTTGGCCTTGATGGGGTTGATATGCTCGAACACATAGGGCGGCAGGCGGCGGATGCGGTGAAAATCTTCGCTCATGAAATCCTCTTTGGGCCCCATATCGGGGCTCCGTGTTGCCGGCGCCGCAAAGCGCATCACGCGTCGCGCGGCGATGAGAAGATTACGCGATTATCGCGGAATTATGGTTCGTAAAGGCTAAACGGCCGGAAGCGGCGCCACGAGGCGTGCCGACTTAGGCGGGACGCGAGGGCCCCGCACGGTTCGTTTTCGCTCTTCCCAGCCTCGCTGAAGGCCTATGGGAAGAGCGGAAGAGCCTCGAGCCCCTGCGTTTCGGGAAAGCCGAACGCGATGTTGAAGTTCTGGATCGCCTGGCCGGCGCTGCCTTTGACCAGATTGTCGATGGCCGCAATCACGATGGCCCGGCCGGCAATGCGGTCGTCAAAGGCATTGAGCAGGGTGTAGTTGGAGCCACGCACATGGCCGGTGGCCGGCATTTCGCCCTTGGCCGCGATGCGGATGAAGGGCTCGTCGGCATAAGCCTCAGCCCAGATCTGGCGCAGCTCGGCGGCATTGGCGGCCGAGCCGAGCTTGACATGGGCCGTGATCAATTCGCCCCGGCTCATGGGGATGAGGTGGGGGGTGAAATTGACGGTGACGGCCTGGCCGCTGGCCTTGCCGATTTCCTGCTCGAGCTCAGCAGTGTGGCGGTGATTGCCCACCGAATAGGGCGAGAGGCTTTCCCCCGCTTCGGAGAACAGCGTGTTCTGCTTGAGGCCACGGCCCGCACCGGTGACGCCGGACTTGGCGTCGATGATCATGTCCTCGGTCTTGATCGCGCCAGCCTTGACCAGCGGCAGCAGCGCCAAAAGCGAGGCGGTGGGATAGCAGCCCGGGCACGCGATGATGCGCGCGGTGCGGATGCCCTCGCGGTAATGCTCGGTGAGGCCATAGACGGCCTGCTTTTGCAGATCGGGCGCGACATGGGCGGCGCCATACCATTGCTGGTAGAGACCCTCATCTTCCAGCCGGTAGTCGGCGGACATATCGATGATGCGGATCTTGGGATTGGCCTTCAGGATCTCGACGATGATGGCCTGGCTGGCGCCGTGGGGCAGCCCGCAGAACACCACCTCGATCTCGTTCCAGTCCACCGATTCGTTGGTGACCAGATCGGGCAGCCTGGCAGGCGCCAGATGCGGAAACACCGAAGCCATGGGCTTGCCGGCATGGGTGTTTGCCGTCAGCGCAACGAAATCGAGCCCCGGATGGTTGACGCCAAGGCGCAACAGGTCCGCCCCGGTGTAACCGGATGCACCCAGCAGCGCTGCTTTGACCGGCGACGGCATCGCACTTGCCCTTCCAAAACGAAATTCGTATCAGCCACGTAAAGTCGAAAGCTTCTAGTCGCAGCCTTGGGCAAAGTAAATGGCCGGGCGTTTCAGCACGAGGTCTCCTTTTGGGTAAGCGCATCGCTTTGGCGACAATCGGCACGCAGGGCGACGTGCAGCCCTATGTTGCCCTGGCCAAGGGCCTGACGGCTGCCGGCCACGACGTGGTGCTGGCGGCGCCCGACGATTTTGCCGAGTTCGTTACCGGGCATGGGGTGGCGTTTGCCAGCCTGGGCAGCAACATCCAGGATCTGCTGCGCGATGCGGTGTTCGAAAAGGCCATGTCGCGCTCCATGGTGCGCAACGCCCCGGCGCTGCTCAAACGCGGCTATGCGCTGATGGACACCGCGACCCGGCTGGGCTGGCAGGCCGCCCAGGGCGCCGATGCGCTGGTGCTCAACATGAACACGAGCTTTGGCGTGGACATCGCCGAAGCGCTGGACATTCCCGTGATCATGGGTGCGCCCCAGCCGCTCAACGCCACGCGGGAATTTCCGCTGGTGGCCTATCGCGGCCCCACGCTGGGTGGCAGGCTCAACAGGCTGAGCTATTCGATAATGAGCGTGCAGCAGATGTTCTATAATCTGCCGCGCAATCGGCTGCGGCGCGAGGTGATGGGGCTGGGGCCGCGCCGGAGCGGCGGGTTCTTCCGCGATACGCAAGGCAAGCTCCTGCCCACGCTCTACTGCTATTCGGCCCATGTCTCCCCCCGCCCCGCCGACTGGCCGGAGAGCTCCGTGATCACCGGCTACTGGCGGCTGGAGGACAATTCGGGCTGGGAGCCGTCCGACGCGTTCAAGGCGTTTCTGGCGGCAGGGGAAAAGCCGGTCTATATCGGCTTTGGCTCCATGCCGTTCGGGGCGCAGCGCAACACCGCGATCCTCAAGGCGGCCGTGAGCCAATGGGGTGGACGGGCCGTGGTGGCGCGTGGCTGGGGCGGAATCGACCCTACGGCCCTGCCCGGCAACATCTTCCCCATCGAGAAGGCCCCGCACGACAAGCTGTTTGCTCATGTGGCGGCTGTGGTCCACCACGGGGGGGCCGGCACCACCTCGGCGGGACTGCATCTGGGCCGGCCCACGTTCGTCGTGCCGCAGACGGTGGACCAGCCTTATTGGGGGGAACGGGTGCATGCCCTGGGCTGCGGGCCCGAGCCGGTGCCGCTCAAGGTGCTCACCCCCGAGATCCTGACGCGCAAGCTCGTCGAGTTGACCAGCACGCCCGGCTTTGTCCATGCCGCCCAGACACTTGCCACCAAGCTCAACGCCGAAAACGGCGTAGCGCGGGCCGTGGACGAAATCGAAGAAGTGATGTCGGCCTACCGGCCGGTGCGGGGCTGAGGGAGCCAAGCTTGCCCCGCCGCCACCCCATGACTAGTGTCTGTGGCCGACCCCGAGGAGCCAACACATGCGCATTGCGACCTGGAACATCAATGGCATCAAGGCGCGGCTGGGCCATGTGCTGACCTGGCTGGACCAAGCCAAGCCCGACATCGTGGGCCTGCAGGAAATCAAGTCGGTGGACGAAGCGTTTCCACGCGCCGAGATCGAAGCGCTGGGCTATCACGTGGAAACGTCGGGCCAGAAGAGCTGGAACGGGGTGGCGCTGCTTTCCAAGCTACGCTTCGACGAAGTGCATCGCGGCCTGCCCGGCGATGACAGCGACGAACAGGCACGGCTGATCGAAGGCGTGTTCTCGGTGGAGGGCGGCGTGGTGCGGGTGGCCAATATCTACCTGCCCAACGGCAATCCGGTCGATTCCGAGAAGTTTCCCTATAAGCTCAAATGGATGGACCGGCTGCTCGACTTCGTGGAAGAGCGGCTGGCGCTGGAAGAGCCCTTCATCCTGATGGGCGACTTCAACCTCATCCCCGCCCCCATCGATGCCAAGAGCCCGGAGAACTGGTGGGGCGACGCCCTGTTCCGGCCCGAGAGCCTGGAGCGGTTCCGCAAGCTGCAGAACCTTGGGCTGACCGATGCGGTGCGCGCCGTGACCGACGCACCGTCCTATACCTTCTGGGACTTCCAGGCGGGCGCATGGCGGCGCGATTACGGCATTCGCATCGACCATCTCATGCTCTCGCCGCAGGCGGCCGACCGCCTGGAGGACGTGGTGGTGCACAAGGATGTGCGCGGCTGGGAGAAGCCTTCGGACCACGTACCCGTGGAAGGCCAGTTCGCGCTGTAGGATACGAAAGCCCCGGCGGTCCGATCAGGACGGCCGAGGCAATAATCAGGCTAGAGCCGGGCGAACTGGGCGCCGACCGATTGCACCAGGCCCGAGGCCTCCTTGCGCTGATCGGGCGTGGCCACCGACATGGCGCGATCGGCCAACTCGTTGACCCAGGCCGCGTCCCCGGTGCCGGCCACGCGCTGGCGGGCCAGCATCAGCCACATCAGGCCCTCGACCGGCGAAGATTCGATGCCCGTGCCGTTAAACAGCATGTCGCCGAGCTTGGCTTGGGCAGGGCCGTGGCCCTTGGTGGCGGCCAAGCGCAGCCAGCGCGAGCTCAAGACCGGGATGTCGCCCAGCCCTTCTTCGTCGAGATAGAGTTCGCCCAGCCGATATTGCGCATCGGCATCTCCGAAATAGGAGGCCGCATGCTGGATGCGTCGTTCATATTCGGCATCGCTGGCGCGCACGCCGGCGTCAGGCAGGCCGGTGCGGTAATATTCCCCGACCTTGACCATGGACTGGGCCACGATATCGGCCTCCATGCCGCGCGGGGCGCTGTCGAAGTAATTATCGGCGATCTGGGAGAAATAGCCGAAGGCCTTGACCGGGTCCTTGTGCACGCCCTCGCCAGTTTCGTACATGTTGCCCAACTGCCAGAGGGCCATGGGCTGGCCGGCCTCCGCCGCATCCTCGAGCGCGGCAATGGCTGCGTCGTTGGAGACGCCACCCCCTGCCCCATCGAGCATGTTGGCCATGTTCAACGCCGCATCCGCAGCCGTTTCCTGGGCCTGGGCAGTGCCGACGGCACCCGCCAACAGGACTGCACCCAAGGCAACGGAAATCAGGGCATGTAAAGCGCCAAGATTCCGCATTCTACTCCCTCTGGCCCAGGTCGGCGCCGAACGGTCACATGCCGTAAAGCCCAGCCCGAGCAAATTGCGTGCCTCTGGCGCAAGCTGTTCGCGCACTCCGGTCTGGTCGTGCAGGCAAGCATTTGAACGCTGCGTTGCACCGGCCCGAGGGGAGAGTTGAGTCACTGTGTGGTCCGAACTGATGTAGTCACTGTTTGTGACCGCATTGAAGCGATCATTTGTTTTCAAAATGCCCAGCGACGACGCTAACAATTTTAAGTAGTTTTGCATGACGGTGCTAAAGGCAAACAAAACCTTGGTGCGCTGCAAGTCGCCCGGCATTTGAACGCAGGACATGTCGGGCTGGACCAGCCCGCCTCGCGTCAAGCTCATGCGTGTGACCTGCATGTCAATGCCGGTCTCGACGATACGACATTCCATAGTCCAGTCCCCATGGCCGGCCAGACTCACCGCAACGCTGGGCGTCGACGGCTTACCGGCCACTCGTGTGGGAAGGCAACAAGATTTGATGGCATTGAATACGCTTTATTAACGCTTCGATGTCTCTGCCCGCCCCAACCGGTTCTCGGCCCGGTTTAGGGTTAGATTGTGGCGCCAACCCTGAGCAAATCATTGACAAGCCAAGGAGCTGACGGGAAAGGCCGGCGCTGTTGCATAAAATCACCAAGCCTTGTTGCGGCCCCGGCCAATCGTGCCAGCGGGCATGAAAAAGCGCCCCGGAAACGATCCGGGGCGCTGGAGCAGGCTTGGCGTTGAAACGGCTCAGCTGAGTCGGCTGATCGCCAGTTCCAGGCGCTGCTTGCGGGCCTGGGCCTCGGCCCGGCGCTGGCGCTGCTCTTCGATCACCTCTTCCTTGGCCTTGGCTACGAACTGGGGATTGTCGAGCTTCTTGTCGATCTTGCCGATCTCATCGGCTTCCTTGCCGATCTCCTTGCCCAGCCGAGCTTTCTCGGCCTCCAGATCGATGACGCCGGCCAGCGGCAGGGCCCAGGTAGCCTCGCCCAGCACCAGCTGCGCCGACCCGGCGGGCACGGCAGCGACCGGAGAAATCGACTCCAGCCGCGCCAGGCGCGAAATGAGCGCGGTGTTGGCCACAAGCCGCCGCAGGGTCTCGTCATTGGCACCGGTAACGACCAGGTCGATCTTGGCACCGGCGGGCACGTTCATTTCCTGGCGCACCGAGCGCACCCCGGAGATGAGGTCGATCAGCCAGCCCAGCTCGGCATCGGCGTCCGCGTCTTCGAGCCCGGCAAGCTCGGGCCAGGAGGAGACGATGAGCAGATCGGTGCGTGCCGGACCGACCTTGCCCGTCTCGGCCCACAGCTCTTCGGTGACGAAGGGCATGAAGGGGTGCAAGACCTTCAGGATCTGGTCGAGCGCCCAAGCGGCGGTGGCGCGGGTTTCGGCCTTGGCGGTCTCGTTTTCACCCGAGAACACCGGCTTGGCGAATTCCACATACCAGTCGCAGAACGTGCCCCAGACGAAGTCATAGGCCGCATTGGCCGCTTCGTTGAACTTGTAGTCCTCGATGCCCTTTTGCACCTGCGCCACGCCGCGCGCGGTAGCGCCCACGATCCAGCGATTGAGCGCCAGGGTGTTGGCGGCCGGATCGTAACCGTCGACACGGCGGCACTCGTTCATTTCGAGAAAGCGCGCCGCGTTCCAGAGCTTGGTGACGAAGTTGCGGTAGCCCTCGACGCGCGACATGGCCAGGCGCAGATCGCGCCCCTGGGCGGCCATGGCGGCCAGGGTGAAGCGGGTGGCATCGGCGCCATACTGGTCGACCAGCTTGAGGGGATCGATGACGTTGCCCTTGGTCTTGCTCATCTTCTGGCCCTTCTCGTCGCGGACCAGGGCGTGCACATAGACGGTGTCGAAGGGCTCTTTATCGAGAAACTCCAGGCCCATCATCATCATCCGGGCGACCCAGAAAAAGATGATGTCGAACCCGGTGACCAGCACATTGGTGGGGTAATAGCGCTTGAGCGCGTCGGTCTGGTCGGGCCAGCCCAGGGTGGAGAACGGCCAGAGCGCCGAGGAGAACCAGGTGTCGAGCACGTCCTCGTCGCGGCGCAACTCGGTCGGGGCACCGTAATGGGCGTCGGCCTGCGCCTGGGCGTCCTCGGCCGTAGCGGCGACGAAGCACTGCCCGTCGGGCCCGTACCAGGCCGGGATCTGGTGGCCCCACCAGAGCTGGCGAGAAATGCACCAGGGCTTGATGTTCTCCATCCAGGCGAAATAGGTGTTTTCCCAGCTCTGGGGCACGAATTTGGTGCGCCCTTCGCGCACGGAGGCCATGGCGGGCTGGGCCAGAACGTCTGCTTTGACGAACCATTGGTCGGTCAGATAGGGCTCGATGACGACGAGCTTGGACTTCTCGTCATGGGGCACCATGATCTTCTTGTCCTCGATGTGGTCGAGGCCGCGCAGCGGATTGTCCTGAGCGAGTGCCGCCATATCGGCAACGATGGCCTTGCGGGCCGCAAAGCGGTCCAGGCCCCGGAAGCGCTCGGGGATGAAGTCGTCGCCCGCAATAGCGCCGTTGGTGGTGAAGACGTTGATTTGCTCGAGCCCGTGGCGCACGCCCACTTCGAAATCGTTGAAATCGTGCGCCGGGGTGATCTTGACCGCACCCGTGCCCAACTTGGGGTCGGCATACTCGTCGGCAACGATGGGGATGCGGCGGCCCACCAGGGGCAGCTCGACGAACTTGCCCACCAGACCGGCATAGCGCGCATCCTCGGGATGCACGGCAATGCCGCTGTCGCCCAGCATGGTTTCGGGGCGGGTGGTGGCCACGATGATATAATCGCGGGTTTCCCAGGCTGTGGGATTGCCCTCATCATCACGTTCGGTGGGGAACTGGTAGGTCACGCCATCGGCCAGCGGATAGCGCAGGTGCCACATATGGCCCGCGACCTCGATGTTCTCGACCTCCAGGTCGGAGATGGCGGTCTCCAGGCCCGGGTGCCAGTTGACCAGGCGTTTGGCGCGATAGATCAGGCCCTTCTTGTAAAGCTCGACGAAGACGGTGGTGACGGCACGCACCATCTGGTCGTCGGCGGCCCCGGTTTCGCCCATGGTGAACCGTTCGCGCGAAAAGTCAGCCGAGGCGCCCAGGCGCTTGAGCTGATTCATGATCGTGCCGCCGCTCTCGCCCTTCCACTCCCACACCCGGCGCAGGAACTCCTCGCGCCCGAGCTCGCGGCGGGAGGGCTGCTGGGCCTCCATCAGGCGGCGTTCCACGATCATCTGGGTGGCGATGCCCGCATGGTCGGTGCCCGGCTGCCACAAGACGTCCTTGCCGCGCATGCGCTCGAAGCGCACCAGAATGTCCTGGATGGTGTTGTTGAGCGCGTGCCCGATATGGAGCGAGCCGGTGACGTTGGGCGGCGGAATAACGATGGAAAAGCTCTCGGCGCCCGGCTTGGCTCCGGCCCCGGCGGCAAAGGCCTGGGCATCGATCCAGGCCTGGTAGATGCGGCCTTCCACCGCGCCGGGTTCGTAGGTCTTCTCGATCATGGGATTACTCGCAAAACAGCACGCGGCCCGCTCCGGGGATGGGCGGGCCGCAAGAAACGGGTCAATGGTGTAAAGCCAAGCGGGGGGGCGGTGTCAACAGCCGCCCTGCCCTGCCGGCCCGATCAGAGGCCGCCGCCGCGCGAAATGCGGGCGATTTCCTTTTCCACCATGCGCTCGACCACGGCGGGCAAATGCTCATCGAGCCAATCCTTGAGCATGGGCCGCAGCATGTCGCGGATCATCTCTTCGATGGTGGGGCCGCCCTGGCTGACCGACAGGCTGTTGGAGAGCGTGTTCAGCCGGGCAAAATTCTGCTGCACCGCGGCGCGGGTCGTCGGCTCGATCAGCTCCTCGGCCAGATCGGCGCTCAGCTTGCGATCGGGCAAGGGCGCGGTATCGGACACCGAGCGCGGCGGTGGCGGCGGGGCAGTGATGCGCGGGGACGGCCGGAACTGCGACGCGGGCGGGCTCGGGCGGGTCGAGGCCCCAAAGGCGGGCCGGGGCGTGGGCTTGGCTTCGATTTCGGGCGTGGGTTCGAAGGCGATGTCGTTGGGCTCGACCAGGTCGGGGCCTTCGTCATCGTCCTTGTCGGCGCCATCGGCGGGGCGGGACTGGCCTTCGGGCACGATCTGGGCCACCGAAAGCGCCAGCGGCTCGCCCTCTGCCCCTTCGGCAGGCTCGGCGGGTTTGGTTTCGGGAGCGGGGCGCTGGGCGCCGGGCTGGGCAGGCGCAACCGGCGCAGGCTGGCGACGCCCCGGCATGGCCGCGTCATCATCGGCGATGATCTGGCGGATGGACGACAGTATCTCGTCCATGGACGGCTCTTTGGCGGCAGGCTTGTTCATCCGGGGCCTCACAAACGGAACGCACTACGCTTAACGAACCATAAACCCATACGTGCCCTGATTCGCTTTGGCCACTCTAGTGCCAGCCAAATGCTTTGCGAATGTGGCATGGGGCCATTGGGCCGGTCTTCCACCAGAAGTTGTGAACGAAACGGCCCGCATGCCGGGCAAGGCATGCGGGCCGCACGAGATGGATCGGCACCAGCCTCAATCGGCGACGGCGCGCAGCTCCTGCCAGACGTCTTCCACGGTCTGGATATAGCGCTCGCCGGTATCGACCCGCACGGGCAGGCCCAGATCGGTGGCCTGCATACGGCCGGTGGCGGCGATGAGGCTGAACGAGGCGATGACGCGGCTGGCCTGGGCGCTGATCAGGGTTTCCTGGGCCGTGGTCAGCTCGGCCTGGGAATTAAGCACGTCGAGCGTGGTGCGCTGCCCCACGTCGCGCTCCTGGATGATGCCTTCGAGCACCTGGCGCCCGGCCGAAACGGTGGCCTGGGCCGATTCGATCTGGGCATTGGCGTTTTGCAGCGTTGACCAGGCGGTGATGACCGATTCGCGGATCTGGTCGCGGGTGGACATGGCGTCGACCTCGCTCGAGACCTGTTCGAGATTGGCCTGGCGCACCTGGGCCCCGAGGCGTCCGCCGGTATAGATCGGGATCGAGAGCTGGAGTCGCACCGAGCCGGTCATGCCCGTGGTGCCGGCACCCGAGCAGTTGAACGCGCAAATCTGGCCGATGAGATCGAGCGTGGGACCGAAGGCGGCCTGGGCGGCATCGGCGCCGGCCTGGCTGGCCCGGATCATCGCTTTGGCGCTCATAATGGCCGGATGATTGGCTTCCGAAGCGCGCACGGCCGCATCGATGGAGGCGGGCATCAGATTGTTATAGCTGAAATCGGCGACAAGCCCCTGCGGCGGCCGGCCCACCCAGCGCTGGTAGCTGGCCTGGCTGATCTGCAGATTGCCCATGGCCGCCCGATAGGAGGCAGTGGCCTGGCTGAGGCGCGCCTGGGCCTGGGACACGTCGAGACGGGTGCCCTCGCCGATATCGAGCCGATCCTGCGCCGAGCGCACCTGGGCCTGATAAAACGACACGCTTTCGGAACGCAGCGACACAAGCTGAGTGTCGCGAATGACGCTCATGAAGGCATCGACCACCGAGAGCAGCACGTTCTGCTCGGCATTGGCGAGCGCGAAGCGCGCCACTTCGGCCATGGCACGTGACTGCTCGATCGAGGCTTCGGTGGAGAAGTTGTCGAACAGGTTCTGGTTGTAGCTGGCCCCAACCTGGAAGGTGTTGGAGCTGGAGAAATCCCCCGTCGGACCACCGATCGACCAGCTATTGTTGTAGGTGGCCGACGCCCCGATCTGGGGCAGCTTGCCCGACTTGGCGATGACGATGTTTTCGGCCGAGGATTTGACCGCCAACTGGGCCGACGCGATGTTTGGATTGGTGCGGTAGGCGTTGGTGAGCGCCTCCCGCAGGGTTTCGGCCTGTGCCTGCATCGACACAAGCGACAGGGCCAGTGCAGCCGCACCGGCGAACAATACTCGTTTACGCAACATTACCCCAGCTCCCGCAGGCCGCTATCAGTTCACTGTGGGGCACCCCGCCCCCGTCTCATACTTAAAATCTCGTAATCTGCCGGAGCGTATCCCCGCTCGGGGCACCGGCATGTGACAGGAGCTCACCATATGCTCATTCGATATATCAGAAGGTAAACGTCTCTTCACGCTTGTCCACCTGCAAGGCGGGCATGGATGCATCGAACTCGGCGCGTGTGGCAATATCGCCACCATGACGGAAATAAACATGGGCGACGCCCATGATCCCCTCGCGGACGATGGCTACGAGCCTGCCGCCTTCGGCCAGCTGCTCGAAATAGGCGGCGGGCACTTTTTCGACCGCGCCTTCGAGCACGATGACGTCGTAGGGGCCGTAGTCGGGCGCGCCCTGGGACAGCTTGCCCTGATGCACCCGCACATTGGCATAGTCGGCCAGGGCGGTGCGGGCCGCCTGCACCAGCGCCGGCTCTTCCTCTAGCGCCACCACTTCGGCGACCAGGCCCGAGAGCAAGGCGGCGGTGTAGCCGGTGCCGCAGGCGATATCGAGCACCCGATCATGCTCGCGCGGATCGGCCAGCTGCAACAGCCGGGCCAGGGGCGTGGGCGCAGACAGGAAGCGGTGCCCGGCCACGGTGCCGATGGCCTGCACGTCGTCGATATAGGCTAGGTCGCGCCGATTGGCGGGCACGAAACGCTCGCGCTCGACACTGCCGAAGGCGCCCAGGAGGCGTCGGTCGGTGATGCCGCTGGGGCGCAGTTGCGTATCCACCATCACCCGGCGCGCATGGGCGAAATCCATCATGGTTCTTCTCGCGGATCAAAGCATCTGATGGCGTCAATATCGCCGCACGGCCCGGCGCGCAAGCATCAGGCCAAAGCCCGTCGACCCCGCCCTGCCCCGGGCGCAACGCTGCCGGCGAACTTGCCTACGGTTCAACCCCAAGGCATGGTGGCCCAAGACCCGCAAGGGACGGTTGAAGCGGCCAGAGCCCAGTGCACCAAGGGGCCTGGCCAAGAAGGATGCCCACGATGTTCGACCTCTCGCTGCAGCAAGTGATCTTCCGCGTGCTGGCCTTTCTCTATGTCTCGACCGTGCATGGCCTGTTTCTGGCCGCGCTCGCCCGGGGCCTGGGCGACAAGGGCGTGGGCTATGACGGGCGGCTGACGGCCAACCCGCTGGTGCATCTGGACCTCTTGGGCCTGGTGGGTGGCATCATCGGGCGGGTGGGGTGGAGCAAGTGGATGAACATCGACGCCAAGGCGTTGCACGGCAAACAGGCGGGGCTGGTGCTGGCCGTGCTGGCGAGCCTGGCGCTGACCGTGGTGGCCGGCCTGGCCCTGCTGCAAATCCAGGGCCTCGTCATCCGCCTGGCGCCGCCCAATGCCACGCCCGCCATCCTGGCCTTCCTGAGGGTGACGGCGGAAATGAGCATCTATTTCGCGCTGATCAACCTCCTGCCCTTCCCGCCCTTTGCGGGTGGGCACTTCCTGGCCGCCGTGGCGCCCCGGGCTCTGGTGGCCATGAACCGCTATGCGGTGTGGCTGGGGGTGGCCGTGATTGCCGTGCTGGTGCTGGCCGGACCGGCGGTAGTGCGGCCCGTGATCGCCCCGGTGGTGGCAAGGTTGATGGGCTGACCCGTCAGGCCTTGCGAAAATCCCACAGTGCGATGGCAAAAAAGCCCACGGCCATGGCGGCCATTATCGAGGGCCCCAGCACCGGATCAAACTGGTTGAAATTGATGAACACTCCGCGCAGGGCATCGACCACATAGGTCAGCGGATTGAGCTCGACCACGGTCACCAGCCAATCGGGATAGACCACGCGCGTCTGCGATCCGGTGAGGGCCGGATCGAGCGGAAACACCGAGCTTGACGTGAAATAGAGCGGCAGGATGACGGCGTTGGAAAACACGCCAAAGCCTTCGAAGCTCTTGATGCGATTAGCGATGATCACCCCGAACGAGGTGAGCCCGAAAGCAAGCAGGAACATCAGGCCGATGCCGGTAAAGACGCTCGACCAGGAAATCGACACGTCGGCGAAACGCGCCAGGATCAGCACCAGCAGGCCGTGCATCAGGGCGATGGTGGCGCCGCCCAGGATCTTGCCCAAGAGGATGATGCTGCGCGGCATGGGCGACACCAGCACCTCGCGCAGGAAGCCGAACTGGCGATCCCAGATCACCGACACCGCGGACTGCACCGAAGTGTACATGATGTTGAGCATGATGATGGCGGGGAAGATGAACTGCAAATAGGTATAGGGCACCACGAACTGCACTTCGCCATAGACCTCGCCCCGGAAATAGGGATTGAGGCCGATGCCCATGATGATGACCCAGAGCAGCGGGCGGCTGATGCCGCCGATCAGCTGGCCGCGATCGCGCAGCGCCCGCTTCACCTCACGCAGCCAGATGGCATAAAGCCCCCCCAACAGTCCCACGCTATTCTCCCAGGTTCGGCCGTGCGCCATTGCCGGCCGGGGTGAACCCCAGATCGCGGCCATAAAAGTCCGATTGCGGATCGGACAACACCAATTGGCGGATACGGTCCCACAGATAGGCGCGCAGGTCGAGATAGCGCGGCTCGGCCCGCAGATCATAAGTCCAGCGCGGCCGAGGGAGATCGACGTCGAGCACTTCAAGGATACGGCCCGGACGGGGGCCCATCAGCACGATCTTGTCGGACAACAAGATGGCTTCGTCCACGCTGTGGGTGACGAACAGCACCACCGATTTGCGCAGCTGCCAGAGCCGCATCAATTCGATCTGCATCAGCTCGCGGGTCTGGGCATCGATGCTGGCAAAGGGCTCGTCCATGAGCAGGATGTCGGGCTCGCAGGCCAGCGCCCGGGCCAGGGCCACGCGCTGCTTCATGCCCCCCGAGAGTTCGGAGGGATAGGCCTGCCCGAACTTGGAAAGACCAACGAGGGCAATGTACTTTTCGGCGCGCTCGCGCTTTTCGGCCTTGGACATGCCCGGCTGGGTGAGCGCGAATTCCACATTGCCCAGGACGGTGGCCCACGGAATGAGGCGGAAAGACTGGAACACGAAGCCCATGTCCGGGCCGGGACGGGGCGAACGGCCCGACACGGTGATGGTGCCGGCATCGGGAAGGATGAGACCATTGACCATGCGTAGCACGGTAGTCTTGCCGCACCCGGATGGGCCCAGAAGCGCCACGAAGGTTTCGTCGGGCACGCGCAAGGAAACGTCCTTGAGCGCCAGGGTGGCACTGTCACCACCTTTGCGCTCGAAGGATTTCGACACCTGATCGATGACGATCCGGGGCTGGGTGGCCGGCGGGGCCAGATTTGCCTCGCCGGCCGGTCTTATCGCAACTGTCATCGTGTGGGCTGGTCCAGATCCGGGGCAGTGCCGAGTTCGGCCAGAACCGCGTCGGCGATGGAAAAATCGACCCATTGGTCGAGGGTTACGGCAGGTAGGCCCGTAAAGTCCTCACCCTGATAGAGCCATTCGGAGGTGTAGGCCAATTCTTCACGGCTGATGCCGCCATTGACGCTCCAGCTCTGGGCGAAGCTGGCCGAAAGCTGTTCGAGATCGGCCAGGGCCACGTCGGGACGCGCGGCAGTCATGGCTTCGACCCAGCTCTGCGGATTGGCGGCAAAATCGCGCGAGATCTTGACCAAAGCGCGCACCACGGCCTCGACATCCTCGCGCCGATTGTCCAGCGCATCCTGGGTGACGACGTTCACCTTGCTGACCACAGGGGCCGCCTCGTAATAGGCGTCCTGGTCGATCAGAACGTGCAGGCCGTCCTTTTCGGGAAGGGAGAGCCACACGCCGATGGAAATGGTCGTCGCATCGATCTGCTTGGCGGCCAGGGCCTGGGCGCGCACGGCGGGCTGACCCAGGGTCACGATCTCCAGGGCCTCGGGGTCCACGCCCTGGCTTTCGAGTACCTTGGTTGAGAGCGAGTGATCGAGGCTGCCAACGCGGCCCACGCCAAAGCTGCGGCCGGCCAGATCGGCGGGGGTAGCAATCTCGGACTTGGCGGCGATCAGGAAGGGCAGCGACTTGTTGGGCGAAACCACGGCCTTGAGGCCCGTGGCGCCGCGCGCCACCAGCTGGATCAGGGCATCCACCCCGATATTGGCCATCTCGCCTTCGCCGGCCTGAATGGCGGCGATGGCCGATGGGGTCTGCTGCACGCGCACCAGCTCCACATCGACGCCTTCGCGCTCGAAATAGCCCAGGTTGACGGCCAGATCCATGACGGAATTGGGCACCAGAGGCGCTTCGAGATCGGTAACCACCAGGCGGAACGGCTCGGCGGATGCAAAGACGGTGGAGCCCAGAACGACGAGCGATGCGGCAATGATGCGCGCGGAATTTTTCAGGAACGGCGACATGTCTGTCCTCCCATGGGATCGGTTTGTTGGCGGCTTGGGCAGGCGAACCTCATGCGGTTCGCCGCCAGCGCCCCAGTCTCGTTTCGAGATGTCTGAGGCCTTCAGTCACCGCCACGCCGATCAGCGCGAGCGTCAGCACGATCACGAAATACTCCGCCATGCGGAAGGTGTTGCCGTAAATGGCCAGCAACCCGCCCAAACCACGCACTGCCGTGTAAAGCTCGGCCACCACCGTGTTGATCAGCCCGATCGTCGCCCCGAGCCGGAGGCCCACGATGACGAACGGCACGGCGCTGGGCAGAACGATCTTGGCAAAGATCGAGCCTTTGCTCGCCCCCACCGACCGCGCCATTTCCACCAGCTCCTCGTCGACGTCCATCACGCCGGCATAGGTGTTGATGAGAATGGGCATGATCGCGCCCAGAAAGACGATGAACACCTTGGCTTCCATCCCCAGGCCCAAGAGCACGATGATGAGGGGAATGAAGGCCACGCGTGGCGTCGCCGAGAGTGCGTAGACATAGACTTCGAGCGTCTTGCCCAGGGGCCGGAAGGCCCCCATGGCAACGCCCAGCGGAATGGCGACCAGAACGGCCACCGCATATCCGCTCAAGTAGATCGATAGGCTGTCACCCAGCGCCGTGACGAGGCGCCCTTCGGCCAGAAGCCTCTGGGCCGCCTCCAGCGTGGCGAGCGGCGTGGGCACCATATTGGCCCCCACGCTTTGGGACGCCCACCACCAGAGCAGCAGCAGGACGATCAGCGACAAGAAACGATAGAGTGCAATCACGGTTGATGGCCCCCTGGTTCGTGCCGCCCCACCCTGCTTGGGACACAGCGCTTGAAACGAAACAATCTATATCGGTCATAGGTCACCGCCGGCCCTCGCCTCCACGCTTGCCCGCCGCGTAGGTGCGCTCGCGGTCGTCGGCCGCCTTGTCGCGCAGATCGCGGCCGGTGAGGGACAAAAAGACGTCTTCGAGCGTCGGACGATCAAAGGCGATCTGGCGGACCTTGTTGCCGAACTGGGCCATGAAGCGATCCGAGAACCCGGCATCGGACACGGGGATGACGATGGTGTCGCGCTGGCCCTTCTTGGCTTGCGGATATTGGGCCGTGATGTCCGCCGCGATCTCATCGCTGCGGGCGATGACGCGGATCACTTCCTGGCCGTGCTCGGCCTTGAGCGCCTCGGGCGTGCCCTGCGTGAGGATCTTGCCATGATCGATGATGCACACGCTGTCGCAGTTTTCCACCTCCTCGATATAGTGGGTAGTGACCACGATGGTGAGGTCGCGCTGGCGGCGGAGATTGTCGAGATAGGTCCAGATGCGCTCGCGGGACTGGGCATCGAGCCCCACGGTGGGCTCGTCCAAAAAGATGATCTTGGGGCTGTGCAGCAGCGCCCGGGCGATCTCGAGCCGGCGCTTCATGCCCGAGGACAGGGCACGCACCAGATGGTCGCGCCACTGGGTCAACTCGACCAACTCGAGCATGTCCACGATGGCCTGGCGCCGCTCCTTGCGCGGCACCTGGTAGACCAGGCCATGAAAATCGAGGTTCTCGGCTACGGTCAGGCGATCGTCCAGGCTGGGCTCCTGAAACACCACGCCCAGATTGCGGCGCGCCCGCACCGGCTGGCGCACCACGTCGAAGCCGGCCAGCGTCGCCGTGCCCGAGTCGGGTTGCAGGATCGTGCACAGGATGTGCAGCAGCGTGGTCTTGCCGGCGCCGTTGGGACCAAGCAGCGCAAAGAGCTGGTTGGGCGGAATGGAGAGGCTGACATTGTCGAGCGCCAGGGTGCGCCCATAGCGCTTGGTGATGGCATCGACCTGGACGCCGCCGCGTGGTGCCGGTGCTGGTGTGGTATCGTTGTGCATCAGGCGATGACCCCTGCCCCGCGCAACTGGCGCAAAAAGAAGTGCTCGACATCGTCGGCCGAGCTGATGGGAAAATAGCGCCCCTGGCGGCGCGCGAACTGGCCGGCGAGCGTCTCGCGCCACTGGGCATAGGCCGATTTGTAGTCGGCAAGGGTCTCGGCATCCAGCATCAGTTCCACCTCCTCGCCGCTTTCCGAATCCACCATATAGACCAGTCCCGTACCCAGGCTGACCGGATCGAGCTCCTGGGGCGAGGCAACGTGCAGACCGATCAGCTCCTGCCGGGCCGCGCCCAGTGTGGCCAGTTGCGCCTCCACGTCCTCGGTCCACCAGTCGCTGATCAGGATCAGCAGGCTGGCAGCGGGCAGATCACGTGCCACCAGCGAGAGGGCCTGGGCGAAGCTGCCCGCACCGGCGGGCTGGCGCTGGGCGATCCAGCCGAACAACAGCTCGGCCCGCGCCGGGCCCTGCCAGCGCGGGGACCACTCCAGCCGCCCATCGGCAAAGGCTACTACCTGCACCCGGTCGCCGGCTGCCAGGCCGACAAAGCCCATGAGCTGGGCCAGTTGCTTGGCAAAAGCGAGCTTGTCGGGCTCGCCATGGGCCATGGAGGCGGTTGTATCGAGCAGGATGGTGATGGGCAGTTGCCGATCGACGGCATATTGGCGGATGAAGTTTTCGCCCAGCCGCTCGCGCAGGCGCAGATCGAGATGGCGAATGTCGTCGCCCGGCTGATAGGGCCGGTAATCGGCAAATTCCATGCCCGCGCCCTTGGTGGCCGAGCGCCGCTCGCCCACCCCGACCGAGGGACGCGCCAGATCGACCAGGAACCTGGAGGTCGAGAGCTGTTCGAGGAGCGCGGGCGACGGGGTCACGAGGCTTGCCTGACCGACTGCTCGAAGGTGGCCGAAAGCAGTTCATCGAGGCGCACGCCCTGGGCGCGGCCTTCGAAATTGAGCTGCACGCGATGGCGCGTGGCGGGTTTGAGCACGGCGCGCAAATCTTCAAAGCCCACATTGTAGCGGCCCGCCAGCAGAGCGTGGCCCTTGGCAGCCAGTACTAGCGACTGGGCCCCACGCGGGCTGATGCCAAAGCGCACGAAGCGCTTGACGTCGGGCGTGGCCTGGGTGGCCTCGGGCTGGCACATCAGCGCGAACCGGGCAACCGCACGGCGCACGTGTTCGGCCATGGGCACCGCGCGCACCAGGGCCTGAAGCGCCAGGATATCGTCGGGCGACAGCGTCTGGCCAGGCACCTGGGTGGCCGTGCCGGTGGTGAGGTGCAGGATGTCGGCCAGCGTATCCTCGCTGGGATAGGCGATGTCGATACGGAACAGGAACCGGTCGATCTGGGCTTCGGGCAGCATATAGGTGCCCTCCATTTCGATGGGGTTCTGGGTGGCCAGAACGAAGAAGGGTCGCGGCAGCTCCATGCTGCGCCCTGCCGCCGTGATCGTGCGCTCCTGCATGGCTTCGAGCAGGGCCGACTGAGTGCGGGGGGTAGCGCGGTTGATCTCGTCGGCCAGGAGCAATTGCGTGAAGATCGGGCCGGGCTGGAAACGCAGCGCGGTGCGGCCATCCTCGGTGGGCACCAACCCCATGGCACCGGTAATGTCTGCCGGCATCAGATCGGGCGTGAACTGGATGCGCGCAAACGACAGGCCCGTGGCCGTGCCCAGGGTTCGCACCAGCAGGGTCTTGCCCAGCCCCGGGGGTCCTTCGAGCAGCACATGGCCGCCGCAGGTGAGCGCGATCAACAATTGCTCGACCACGCCGCGCTGGCCCAGCACCACCTTGCCGATCTCGTCGGCCGTGGCGCGCAGAGCCTGAAGCAGGCGCTCCATCTGGGCGGCATCGGGCTGAGGCACCGGGCTGGACTGGACTGCTGCCGACATGGACGAAACCTCTTTGGAACTAAGCATGTTCGGCCACCCGATTGGCGGTGGTGGCCGATGGCTTGGCCGAACGGGATTTGTGGCGACCCGCTGGGAGACGGTTGGCGCGGCGTCGTCCCGGCACCAACATGCCAAGGATATTGCCGTAACGCACCAGAAGTTCGATCATGAAGGCGACAAGTGCAGCCACAAGCCAAACTTGCCATCCGCCCATGGCTTCCCAGCGCAGCGGCGTTTCGGGCAAGAGCGGCGCCTGGGCGCCAAGCGTGCGGCCGCCGGTCAATTGGGCGAGTGTTGCACCGGTCGCATCGGGTTTGGCGTGCGCAAAGCGTGCTGGATAGGCGACATGATGGAGCGCCGTAGCGGTCTCCTCGTCGAGCCTCGTGGCAAAGCCGTAGGTGCCAGAGGCCTCGGCCAGAAGCCGCGCCTGATAGCGGCCGGGGCCGATTTCGCGCAGAACCATGGGATCGAGGCTCGTGCCGTCGGGTGCCGTGATTTCGAGTTCGGGCTTGAGGCCGGTGCGCGGGGCGCCGGTGGGATCGCGGGCATCGAGGCGCGCGGTCAACATGTCGCCCGCCCGCTGCACCGACAAATCCAGCCCGCCTGCCTGGACGGAAGGGCGGAACTGGCGCACGGCCTGGCTCCAGAGGTGCGCATATTGGGGCAGGCTCAGCCAGTCGCGGGTCCAGGCGCCCGCGCCCTGGGTGGTCAGCGCCAGCACCTGGCCATTGCCATAACGCCAGTTGGCAAGGATCGGCATGGTTTCGCCGCGCTGGTCGGGCGCCACCAGCAGCAAATCGGCCTCGGGCTTGGCGGTAGCCAGAACGAAGCCGGAAATGGGGGGCATGGTGGCCGGGAGGCCGGCGGTGAGCGTGGTGGCGGGGCCGGTCCAGCGCGGCTGGGTGATACCTTCTTCCACCGGCGTGCCTGAAAGCAGCATCGCCTCCTGCGACAAGATCGAGGGCAGCGCCTGAAAGTCGCGGGTGGCATGAAAGGCGCCATCGCCGCGCGCCGCGATGCGTTGCAGCGCCGTACCATCGGCCCCTTCGCCAATGGCGACGGTCGACACAGTAATGCCTTCGGCCACGATCTGGTCGAGCAGGCCATCGAAATCGCCCGGTTGGGACAGCCCGTCGGTCATCACCACCATGTGGCGGGCGCTTGATGCCACCGAGCGCAACTGGGCCAGGCCTTCGACCAGGCCCGGATAGATCGCGGTGCCGCCGCCCGAATCAATGCTCGCGAGCGCGGTGGCGATCTCGTCGCGGGCTGCGACGGATTGCATGGGCAGCACCACGCGGGCTTCGGAGTCAAACACCACCAGGCTCACCTGGCTATCGCGGCCCAGAAGGTCGATGGCGGCACGGGCCGCTTCCTTGGCGATGTCGAGCCGGGTGACCTCGCCCACCTGCTGGTTCATGCTACCCGAGCGATCGAGCACGAAGGCAAGCGCCACTTCGGGCGCTTCGCGCGGCACGCGGCTGGAAATGGGCGAGAGGCGATCGAGCGGCGTTTCGAGATAGCCGCCGGGGCCAAAGCTGTTCTCCCCGCCCAGGATCAACAGGCCACGGCCATGCTCGGAAACGGCAGTTTCGATGGCCTGCTGCTGGCGGGTGGCGAGCGCGATGGCGGGCACGTTCATCAGCACGATGGCGTCGTGCTCCAGCCAGCCTTGCAGCTGCATGGGCGCGCGGCTGACATGGGTGACGCTGGCGGCAATGTCCTGGCTGGCCAAAATCTGCGCAAAGAGCTCGCCCTGCTCCAGATTCTGGGTGAAAATGCCCACGCTGGCGGGCTGCCGCGCGGTGACGACCAGGCCGCTGCGGTCGTTTTGAGGCACCGTATCCTGCGGCGCAGCAATGGCCATTTCGTAAAGGACGGCACCGGGCCCGGCCTCGGGGATCAGAGTTTGCACCACGGTGTCGCCGGCGCTGAGATTGACGGACTGGGTGGCAATGGTTTCTCCGTCGCGGATTATTTCAAGGGTTGCGGGCCCGGAGGTTTGCGACGCCACGATGCCGGTGAGAGTGAACCCGTCTTCGACATAGACCTGGCCGGGCGCGCTGAGGCCGACCAGCGCGGCATCAGGATCGGTCGACCCTGTGACGGGCACTGCGTCCACGGCAAGGCCGCGGGCCACGAGACCCGGGACAGCGGGCGGCCCGAGATCGGCGGTGCCGGCCGCTTCGGTGGCAAGGAGGATCCGTCCCGGCCGGTCGGCGGGCAAGGCGGCGGCGGCAAGCGCCAGGCCGGATTCGAGGTCGGCCGGACCATCGGGCGCGGGCAGGACGGAAGCGTCGCCCAGATCCTTGACCAAGGCGCCGGGGCCGCCCAGCGCGACGATGCCGACGTCATGGCCGGCAAGGCTATGGGCATCGTTGCGCGCCGCCAGCGCCTCGAGCCCGGCAGGGGTGGCCACGGCCACGAGGTTTTGCGTGCGGGTGGGCAGGGCCACCGGGGCATCGAGCAGGCTTGCGACGACCAGGCCCAGCGTCAGGACGCGCAAGGCGAGCATGATGCGGCGTCGGCCCGCCAGCGGATTGCTGCGATTAAGTGCCCCCGCTTGCAGGAAGCGTTCGGGGCCGCGACCGGCCAGCACAGCTTCGACCAGGAGCACAAGCGCCAGCGCCCCGGCCAGGTACGGCCAGAGCCGATGCAGGGCGTCGGGACCGGATTGTTCGGCCAGGGGCAGGCCGGGTGGAACAGCGGCCAGGTTGGACTGGGTGTAATCGCCGGGATTGACCGCCAGCAGCAGCACGCGATCGCCGCGCTCCAACCTATAGAGCCCGGCGCGCTCGACCATCAGGGCGCCATCGGCATCAAACCAGGCCTGGGGGCCCGCAGGGGTGCGGTTGCCCGTAGCATAGTCTTCGACCAACACATTTGCGCCGATCAGCCGGGCATCGATGGCGCAGGGGGTGGCTACTACGCAGGGCGGGCGCACCACACCGGAAGGGCGCGGCCCCAACCAGGTCACCAGATTGGCCACAAATACCGGAAAACTCGGCTGCGCCGCCCAGCCGCCGGCATCAAGCGACAGGCCGACATGCACCGAACGGCCCGCAGGAGTCGTCCCGGCGGTGACGAGCGGCGTGCCGGAGGCCTCGAGCAGTACCGTCTCGTCGGCAGCAGTCGGCAGCCCATGGGCGGCGGCGGTGGTAAGCTGGGCCCAATCGACGCCACGGCTTAAGGGATGGGCGCTGTCCCAGGCCGTGGGCTCGGCAAGCTCGACAAGCGTGGGCGCCGGGCTGCCCGCCAAGGTGGCAGCACCCAGCCAGAGCACATTGGTCTGGGGCGGGCTTGGCACGTCGAGATTGTCCACGACCACCAGGTCATAGGCCGCCGTTTCAGCTGGCAGTGCCTGGGCCTGGTAGATGGCGGCACCTTCCACGCCCTGCAGGGCGCGCAGCACGGGCGAGGTGCCCTGCCCCAGATAGAGCACGGCGAACTCCGGATCGGGGGTTCCCGTGATGAAATAAAGAGCATTGTCGAAAGGATTGGCGTCGGGCGCCAGGCTGGCGCGCACCACGCCGGGGCCGGGAAGTTCGAGATCGGCATCGGCATTGAGCGCCGCAACCTCTGTGCCCTGGGGCGGCGGTACGCCCTGGCGCAAGGTCAGCTCGCGCTGCTGCCAGTCGAGCGGGGTCGTCGTCCCCTCCCCGCGAAATTCCACCAGCAGGCGCGTCTGGGTGGCGCCGCCCGAAAGCTGGGCGCTGGCATCGAGTTCGAGCTCGTCCGGATCGTTGGGATTGGGCGCCAGCGTGCCGATCAACGTGGCGTTGGGCTGGGGCGTGCCGATACGGATCTGGGTGGCCGTAGCGGCAGGAAAGGCCTGCGCGATTGTCGCCGCCTGCGGCTCGGTGCCGTCGGTGACGAGGACGATGCGGGTCGGCTCGTTCTCGCGCACCACTTGAGACAGCAGGCGCGTCGCCCCCGTCCAGTCGGCGGCGTCATCGCCGGCGGCAAGCCCGGCCATGCGGTCGCCCAGCGCGCCGGGGCGGTTTTCGAGCCGGGCAGCGATGATGTGCGCCTCGGGGCCGGCCGCGACGATGGAATAGCGCGGCAGGTTCTGCGGGTCGGTGTGGGCAATGAGCGCGGCGACGCGGTCGCGAGCCAGGTCGAAGCGCGACGCATCCCCCTGGGTAGCCCGCATGCTGGCCGAGCCATCGAGCACGAACACCCAATGCTCGCGCGAGCCCAGCGCCCCCAACAGCGGCTGGGCCAGGGCCAGGGTCGCCAGCAGCACGGCGGCAAGCTGCAGCAGCAGCAGCGGGGTGAGCCTGGGCAGGCGCCACACGCGCTTGCGGCTGGCGGCCGGTCGCTGCAAACGCTGCCAGATCTGCACACTGGGCATGGTGATGGCGCGATGCTGCTGGGTGTGCAGCGCCAGCACCACCAGCAGCAGCCCACAAAGCAGCAAAAAGGCGGGCGCGAGCAGGCTCATGGACTAGTCGACCGTGCCAGGCAGCGGTTCGCGCGCAAAATAGCGCGCCACCAGTTGCCGGCTTTCGGCGGGCACATAGCTGCGCTGGGCCGCCACTTGCTCGGCGCGCGCCTCCCAGGCAGCGCCGCCCACGGCCCCGCCCGCATCGGGCGTGAAGCTGGCCTGGGGGTCCATCTGGATGCGAATGCGGTTGCCGCCGCCGGGCTGGCCGGAGGTGAGCGCCAGCTCGCCGCCCATGGCCAATTCCATGCCGGCGGCCCCGGCATCGGGACCGAGCGGCTGGCTGCCTTCGCCGGCAAATTCGCTGGCACCGCGGCCCGACTGCTGGGCACCGCCAATGGGCGTGCCGCCCACGATTTCCTGCTCGCTCATGCGCTTTGGTTCGCTCTCGTCGAGCACAGGCAAGGACGCGGCGGCCGAGCGCAGGCCGCTATCGACCAGGGTAGCGTCGGTGGCCACCCCCTGCCCCATGGCCTGTACCCGCTCGGCCAGGGCCTCCGGCCCGCGCCGGGTGGGATCGAGCGCGCTGGGGTCCCACTCATCGGGCAGCGGCACGAAGGCATCTGGATCAAAACTCTCGCCATCGGCGACAAAATCGGACCGGTTGGCCGCGCGCGCAGCCTGCTCGCGCTCATAGGCGGCCAGCTGCGTGCGCAACTGTCCGGCCTCGGCACCCGCCTGGGGCAGCCAGCCGGGTTGGCGTACGCCATAGGCGGCGCGTGCGTAATCGAGCAGTTCGGCCAAGGTCTCGTTGACATCCGCATCCGCGCGGGCCGACTGCAGGTCCTGGGCCAGATCGTCCAGCGAGTTGGCCACGGCCTCCAGAAACGGATCGCGCCGCATTTCGGCGTCGGCCCGCACCAGTTCGGCAAGCCGCGCGATCTCCTGGGCGTCGGTGGCGGGGATCTCGGGCTCGGCGCTGCCGGCGGCCACGAGGGCGGCCTGGGGTGCCGTCCGCCCATCATAGGCGGGCACCAGCAGCACGGCCGTACCGAGGCCCAGCACGGCCAGGAGGCTCGCGACCAGAGGCGGCGGAAAGAGTGGCGCGAGCTGGCGAGGCTCGATGCGTTCGGCCTGCCGGTCGGCATCGGCAATCAGCGCGGCCCCCACGATGCCGGGCGCGGGGCCGGCGGACACTTCGAGCGCGGTGCTGAGCCGTTCGGACAGCTGCAACCGGGTCTCGACCTCACGCGCCAAGGCCTTGGCCGAGGGCGTGCGGAAGTGGGCGATGGCAGCGCCAACCAGGAGAGCCAGCAGGCCGGCCAGGAGCGCCTGCGGCCAACCCAGTGCGCTCGGCCCCTCGATGCGCCCCAACAGGAGGATCGCAAGCGCCACGGCCAGACCGACCAGCAAGGCGATGGCATACAGACGCAAGCGATGGCGCAGGCGCAAGGCGGCGAGCTTGTGCGCCAGCGTCACTGGCGCAGGGTGTCGCACGGCCCTGGAGTCGGCGCCTAGCTGCATGTCACGCTCCTCCCCGAGCGCGGCGTTGAGCCCTCGATATCAGGGCTGGGTGCCCACGGGACGATAAAGCTCGCCATAGAGCTGGTCCAGCAGGCCATCGGCCTCGAGCTGGGCAATGGCCTGGTCGAGGCTGGTGCGCAGATAGGTATCGCGCGAGCGCAGCGCGATGCCCATTGGGCGACTGGGCAGTGCCAGCTGCGTGGCCGGAAGCGTAGCCAGACCGGCCATGTCGGCCTCGTTGCGTTCGAGCCAGGGGCGCCAGACCACCGCCGCGTCCACGGTCTCGTCGCGCAGCCGTTCGAGCTGCAAGATGGTGTGCGGATAGGGCCGGCGCGACAGGCGCTCGGCTTCGGGCAGATTGGTGTTGAAGGCACCAAACTGGATATCGCCCGTGCTCAGCGACTGGGTGGCAATGGGCGCGCCCGGCGGCAGTTGAGCAAAGCTTTCAAAGCTGCCCTCGCGCACGGCCACTACATAAGGGGCGGTGAAATAGGCGCGGGTGAAGGTCAGCCATTCGGGATAGACGTCGGGCGCCAACTCGATGCCCAGAAAGCCGTCGCAATCGTTGGTGAGAAGGATGAACAGATCCTCCAGGCTGATCGGAATGGTATCGAGCCCTTCCACGGCAATGGGCGGCTCCACTTCGTGGATCTCGACCTCGAGCAGCAGGGCATCGCCCAGAAGCTGCGCCACGGCGCGATCATACTCGCCGATGGCCGAGGCGCCATAAACGCAAAAGCGGATGGTGTCGCCTTCCAGCCGGTTCTGCAGATTCAAGAATTCACGGGAGATATCGGGCAGCTCGGTCATCGACTGGGCCACCGCCGGCGCGCCAAAGACGCCCAAAAACAGGCAGGCAGCGATGGGAGCGAGGCGAAGCTGAGACACGGGCAAGACCCTTGCAATGACACTGGCGCCGGTACGGCGCAAACACTGTGGCCGACACGCGGAACCAGGGTCCCGCGTGTCGAATGCGATCAAGGCTTAGTCTTGCGGCAAGGCAAAGACGTACAGCATGTTGCCGCCCGAAGGCACGCGGATCTCAGGCGTGGCGGTGGCGTAGCTTACGCCCGTGCCGGCCGGCACGGCAATGTACTGACGGCCATCCACTTCGTAGGTGGTGGGGAAACCGCCCGCACGGGTGTTCAGGATCTGCTCCCACAGCACGTCGCCGGTCTCGGCATTGAAGGCACGCAGGCGACGGTTGTCGTCGGTGACGAACACCAGGTTACCGCCGGTGGTCAGCACCGAGCCGGGGAAACCGGCGCGCTGGTCGAATTCCCACATGGTTTCGCCGGTGGCGACGTTGACGGCGGTGAAGCTGCCGACATTGCCATTGGCCGATTCGGGGATAACCGGGGTGGACCGGGCCGAACCGTGATGCGCGCCGATGGTGGGCTGCACCTGGTTGAGCGTGAAGTTCATGCACAGGTTGTTGACCGGGGCATAGATGGCGTTGGTGTTGGGGTTGTAGGCCGGAGCCTGCCAGTTGATGCCGCCCAGCAGGTACGGGCAGACATAAACCTGCTCGCCGATGCTGGAGCGTACTTCATCGTTGATGATGGCCGTGCGGGCTTCCGCATCGACGCCGGTCACGACGTTCTGCTCGACCGTGCTGCGGGCCCACAGGAAGTCGCCGGTTTCGGCATCGAGCGTCCAGACGATACCGGTCTTGCCCGGGATGCCGGTGATGACCTTGCGGGTCTCGCCTGCCGTCAGGTCGGGTGCGATCCACTCGACTTCGTCGGCATTGGGCGAAACTTCGGTCTCCACGATCATGCGGGCGAACGGGTGGTCAAGGTCCCACTGTTCGTTGCGCATGTACTGGAAGTACCACTTGATCTCGCCGGTATCGGCATCGATCGCGAGGGTCGAATTGGTGTAAAGCACGTCGCCATCGCCGGTGCCGCGCTGTTCACTGCCCCACGGAATCGGAACCGCAACGCCGTAATAGAGGGTGTTGGTTTCCGGATCGTAGGCGCCTGTGTTCCAGGCCGAGCCGCCATAGCGGCTTTCGAGCGGCACGTCGCCCCAGGTGTCCCCACCCGGCTCATCGGGACGCGCAATGGTGTAGGTGCGCCACAGCTCTTCGCCGCTGGCCACGTCATGGGCCGAAATCCAGCAGCCACCCGAATTGATGTGGTAGCAGCCCGACAGGCCGGCAATGATCTTGCCGTCGGCAATCAGCGGACCGCCGGTATAGTGGTGACCCACCTGCCAGTCGCCCACCTGATGCTCCCAGGCCACCTGGCCGGTCTTGGCATCGAGCGCCACGAGGAAGGCGTCATGGGTGGCCATGATCAGCTTGTCTTCGTAAAGCACCGCATTGCGGTTGCCGCAGGCCAGGGCCGCCGGATGCTCGACCACTTCGCGGCGATATTCCCACAGCAGGTCGCCGGTGGCGGCATCGAGCGCCTGGGTGAAATTGCACGAAGCCATCAGGAACATGACGCCGTCATGCACCAGCGGAGTCGATTCCTGACGGCCCGCTTCCATGGTCCAGGCCCAGGCCATCTGCAGATCGCCGACATTGTCGGCATTGATCTGGTCGAGCGGGCTATAGCCCCACATCTGGTAGTTGCGGCGCCACATCAGCCAGTCGCTGGCCGCAGGGTCCTGCAGCATCTCGTCGGTGACGGGTGTATAATTATCCAGGCGCGACTGCGCCTGTGCGACCGATGGCAGGGCCAGCGCGCCGGCGCCGACGATCGCTGCCAGCAGAGCGCCGGACAGTTGCTTGATCATTGGGAGTCTCCCTCGTTTCGTGTTTGGGGGATCGGCACCCTGGGGCGTCGACCCGTCTCGTGGCTGGCCTTGGCGGCCCGCAGAATTATTGGGCGGCAGGCGAAATGGTGATGCCGGCCAGCACCGCGCCATCGGCGGGCAGTTCTGTGTCGCCGGCCGGATAGGCGTTTTTGTCGAGAATGAGCGCGATCAGATCGGCATATTGCTGATCGGTCAGGCTGCCCGGATTGTCGGCCGGCATGGTGTGGAGCACGTCGTTGAGCTCGCCCAAATTCTTGCCGGTCCAAAAGGAGGTGAAGGGGAAGCCCATCAGCGGCGGCGCCGACGCCCCGCCACCCAGCGTGGCCCCGTGGCAGCTGGCGCAGCTGCGATCGTAGATCGCCTGGGCCCGCTCGGCCTGCGCGGTGGTGAACACCCCGTCGGCCGTGGTGGCATCTTGCGCATAAACCGGCGCGGCGAAGGCAAAAAGCAGCGATCCGACCACAGAAAGGGCGGCTACGCGGCCATTGCAACGTTTCAAGCTCACTTGAAGAAACTCCATGTCATTGGATTTTCCGATGGCCGCCATAGCGGCGGCCAATCCTGTGCATGTCCTAAGGGCACGGTGCCGCGCGCGCAAGTGTCGCAGCTGAAACGGTGTAGAAAATACCCCTACGACTTTGGTCGTATAAGAGGACCAAGGCTCGGGCACCCTGAGACACTTTGACTTTTGATCAATCTCATCAGGGACATGGACGACCAAGGCCATCGGCGGGTGAGGTCGGAGCACGCCGCCGCAGCACGTCGCTGATTCGTTTCCCTAGCCTGCATCAGCGCGCCCTGCGCTGCATTCAAGCTTTGGGGCGGGTGCTAATCGGTCTGGGTCGTCCGCTGCCGCTTGCCGCGGGCAATCTCGGTGGCCAAGGCATCGAGCTTGCGTGGCCAGAACGCCTCGAAGCGGTTCAGCCAGTCCTCGATGTCGCGCAGGGGCGTGGCATCGAGCTGGTAGATGCGGCGCGTGCCCTCGGGCCGCACCGTGGCAAAGCCGGCCTCGCGCAGGACGCGCAAATGCTGGCTCACCCCGGCCTGGGTGATGCCGAATTCCTGCGAGATGACGGCCACCACCGCGCCCGAGCTCTGCTCGCCCTGGGCGAGCAGTTCCAGAATGCGGCGGCGAACGGGATCGCCCAGAACGTCGAAAGCGTGCATCAGTCTTGGGCAGTGGGCGGTTCGCCGGAATAGAATTTGCGCGTCGCCTCCGCGGCCTTCAGCGCCCAGTCTGGGTCTGCCCCTCCGCCAATGGCCGCCCTGCCCCAATCATCACTGGTGGTGCGGATGAAATCGAGCGCTTCGGGCGAGGCGAACCAGCCTGCCAGAGCTTCCTGGGCCACGGCGGCTTGCGGCTCGGCCAGATGTCGGGCCAGGCCCATGAAGGCCAGGTCCCAGCCTACGCCAGTGGCGCCCGCGCCGTAGGTGTCCCAATGCGGGCTAACATGGGCCACGTGTTCGAGCTCGAGCCGCGTCCCCTCCCCCTCAGGGGTGAGTGTAACGGTGACCCAGCTGGGTACGCCTGCAAACTCCCAAGTCAACTCGATGCGCCGTTCGGGCTCGCAAGCCGTGATGGTGCCCCCGGCATTGCCCTCGACCTGATAGCGCCCGCCCAGCACCAGCTCGCCGGTAACCGGCGCGAACCAGCGCGCCAGCCGCTCCGGGCGCGTCACGGCATCCCAGAGATCGGCAGCGTCGGTATCATAGATGCGCCAGGCGATCACGGCACGGGCCGGGCGGCCGTCCCGCTCCAGCTCACGCACGGTGCGCACCATGGCCCCCAGATGTCCGGCGAGATCGAAAGTCATCATGCCCCTCCATAACTTTCCACTTATATAAGCAGAAAATTATAAAGAGTCCATGCCGTGCATCAGTCCGACAGAGCGCGGATCAACCGGTTGGCGCTTTGCAGGCGTTCGGACAACACCCGGGCCAGCGCCCGGTGGAAGGCGGCTGCGGCCGAGGGTTGCTCGCGCTCCACCTGGGCAATAGCGCTGGTGGTCAATGCCCAGGCCGTGCCCGCCTGGCGCGCGACGACCGAGGCAGAACGCGACTCGGTGCCATAGAACGAGACTTCTCCCAGCACGGTGCCCGGCCCGAAATCGAGCACGTCCACCATGCTGCCATTGCTTTCCAGAACCACGGCGCCGCGGCCGGATTCGATGAAATAGATGTCGTCGGCAGCCGAGCCCTGCTCGATGATGCGTTCGTTGGCGGCAAAATCGATGCGCGTGAGATAGGGCACGATCGCATGGGCCAGGGCCTCATCGCCCAGCAACTGCCCGAGCGCGGCGTGCGCTGACATCTGGGCGGGGGCTTGCGCCTCGGCGCCCAGGATCTGGTCCTCCACCCAGCGCAGCGCGCTTTCGAGGCTCTCCTGGCGATGGAACGGCGGCGCCGTCAGGTCGAGGCCGGCCTGCGCAAGCTGTGCTGCATGCGAATCCAGACCGGCAAACACCACCTCGAACCCATCACGCCCGGCCATGCGCCGCAGCCGCTCGAAACTCAAGATGGTCGAAGAATCAAGGCCCGTGACCCGGCTGAAATCCAAAATGGCATACCAGGGGCCGCTGTCCTGGCGCGCGCTGGCCTGGGCCACGATGCGCTGCACGATGCGGTCGCTGGTGCCAAAGAACAGAAAGCCGGCGAGCTTGATGACAGCGAGGGCCTCGCCCTTTTCGGCCATGCGCGACCGCCGCTCCTGGGTGATCGAGCGCGAATGCAGATCGCGGCCCGAGGCGACGAAGCGCAGGCCATCCACCCGCGCATATTCCACCGCAAACAGCACCAGCGCCGCCACCAGCCCCGTGCCGATGCCAGCGGGAAGCCCCGCCACGATGCTGACCCCCAGCATGATGACGATGATGGCATATTCGGACCGGCGCAGGGTTTTGGCCGGGCGGATGAGCCAATCGATGATGAGCGATACGCCCACCCAGATCAGCAGCCCGCCCAGAAGCGGCAGCGGCACCATGCCCAGCACCAGCGGCGCAAACAGCAAGGCTCCGAAGGCGAACACGCCGCTGACCAGGCCGGTAGCCCGATAGGCGGCGCCCGATTTGAGCGCCAGCATGGTGGCCGACACCGCCGGGAAGCCGGGAATGCCACCCACGAGACCCGCGGCGACATTGCCCACGCCCATGGCGCGCAGCTCGACATTGAGATCGAGATCCTTGCCCGAATCGAGCTCGATGCCGCTGACATTCATCATCGCGCCCGCCGCCGTGATCACCACGACGAAAGGCGCAAACACCAGCCCCGCCCCCACGGCCGCCCAATCGATGGCCAGCAACTCGCCCATGCCCACGGGCGGCCAGCCCAGCCCGCTCTCGGGCACCTGCATGATCCAGCCCGCATCCTGCATGGCCGCGCGCGGCAGCCCCAGCGCCAGCACGGCGAGATTGTAGCCGATCATGGCAACCAGCACGCAGATGGGCAGCACGGCGCCGGATGGGAAGCGCCGGTTGAGCACTTCCACCGCCCCCACGAACAGCGCCACCAGCACGAGCTTGAGCGCCGTTTCAGGTGCCGCAAACTCCGCGAACCTGCTCGGGCTCAGATGCCCGCCCACGATGGTTTCCAGGCCACCGGTGATCAGATACCAGCCGGTGATGGCCAGAAAGCCGGCAAAGATCGGATAGGGCACGAAGCGCGTGATGCGCCCCAGCCCGAACCGGCCCAGCGCCCACATGGCGATGCCGCACAGCGTGGTGGTCAGTCCGATGGTCACCAGGATGGTGGCCAGAAGATCGTGTCCGCCGCCTGCAAAGGCCGCGCTGGTTGCGCCCAGCACGGCCGCCAGTGCCACCACCGAAATTTCCTGGGTGGTGGTCACCTGCCCCGGCACGGCGCTGAGCCAGGCGGTTGCCACCGGCAGGATGGCGGCTGCCATCAGCATGGTTCCGGCAATGGGGGTCAACAGTCCGGCGAGATCGCCGCGCGCCAGCAAAGTGCTGTTGCCCAAGGCGATGGCAATGCAAAGAAGAGCACAAAGAAATCCTGTGCCCCCGACGCGGGCCGCAAGCGTAAGAATGGCGTTTCTCCCCCAGGCACAGGACCAAGCCCGTCCGCCAGCGCGGGAAGAAGCCAGGACCGGCAATATGGCTAAAGCAATACCGACCCGCACGAGCGCCTTTGCACGCCCTGCCAGCCCCCACTATCGCTCTTGGCTAACATGGAGACATGCGCGCGACAATGGTGCGCGCGGGGCGTGCTATGGAAAATGCCGCCATGGCTTGAGATTTACTGGGAAGGTTCAAACCAGACGTCGTCAAGCCGGCAAGTTCACGGCACATAGCCTGTCCGAGAGACACACACCAGGCTCTGGCCTTGGCGCTACGCGCATGGCAATGCCAGCGCGGGCCCGGCAAGGGCAGAACACGATCAACTATCGCAAAAGTCTGTCGGATCCAAGAAATCCTGAATCGATCAAGTCCCTAAATGCCCTAGTCTCGCCAAAAAATCCTAGGTCGATTTTCCAAGAAGACGTGAGTCGATTGTCGATGCTTAACAAGAATTCCTGAATCGTTCATGTGCTTAGTAGATTATAACTCGATCGGCGTCATCGATTAGAAAGCGAGCATACCTCTTGTCGCCTGAGCGCAGAACGGCTTTGACCTCCTGCTTGCTCCACAAGTTCCAATAAGGCCCCGTCAAACTTGAGCGAGTTTCAGGGCTGGCTTTCGACAGTAAGGTGGCCATGTGCTTAGCAGCACGTCTGACCCAAGGCCGTTCTGAAGGCATGGCATAGGTGGTGTCGGCTCTATCAACAATCGCCGCGGTCAGCGACAGCACATCGTTGTCTTCCAGCGCGTTTCTGGCGACGTCGACACCTGCCAAGGCAATCGCCGAAAGAACGGCAATGTGCATGTGGTCACGTCGGAGGAATGGGAACACCTTGTCAGCTATTGAGCGGTCTTCATGCAAAGATAGAACAGCAATTAGTCGGCCATAGTTTCCCTGCCAAACGCCTGCGCCTAAAAAATCCTGTTTCTCGTTGAATTTCGCTATCACGTGTTCAGGGAAGAACTCATTTCCGTACTGGAAATTGCCTGTTTGAAGCAGGTCGCGCTTCAAGGCGTCCCAAGAGGTGATGTCCATCCAGAAAACATCGAGGTATGTCGGATCATGTGCCTGCGGCAGGGTGACGTACACATCGCTGAAGCCAGCTACGTAGTCATCGTAAACGCTAACCCATAGTGAATGGCTGGCGGCTTTCGAAACAGAAGCCGTTGTGTCGCCGATTTTGAGATCAATAAGCGACTGAAGCACCGGTGCTGCCTCCGCGACAACTTGAACGGCGTCATGCAATCTCAGGGGTGAGGTGGGGTCATGCTTGGAGTTGTTGTACAGCTCCCTTAATCTGTGAAGCTTCGATCTCGCTGCTTTAGGTATGCCGGCTGCCTTCAGTCGATCGATAACCGTGTTGAACGTGACATCCGTGGATTGTCCCGGCCACACCGCGCTCTTGAAAAACCGTTCGGTTCTTGACCCGAGGGTCTCCACGATCCTGCGTAAGTCCTCATCACGAAATGCCGTGAGTTGAAGGGAATGCAGCTGAGCCATCTCATTGTTGAAGCTCGTCATGAACTCCTGTCCCCGCGTGACACTATCGCGATGGAGTTCATCTAGCTTTTCCTGAAGGGATACACTCACCTCCGGATCAACATCAAACTTCGTTTTCCCCAAGGAGGACAACTCGTCCTTGGTGTTCGTCAACATCCACTGCAAGAATTTGTCTGGGTAGTCGCTTGAACCCTTCCACTGATGGCGTACCGGGAACAGACTAGGTGAATTGGTGATGCGCCCTAATATTTCCTCGCCATCCTCAGGCTCGAGAAGATTGGCGCACAAGAAGCCACCACCAAACGTTACAAAGTTGTGCAACACCCTCTGCAACGCTTCAGAGGGAAGCTGACTTTTTTCTTTACCCATTTCGGTTGGTGTATCTGGGAGATCCTCCGGGGCCTTTGACAGAAATTCGGTCGCGTCAGTGGGTGCCAACAACGATACCAGTAGCCGCAGCTTGGCATATAGAGGGCGGAAAACGTCGCGGTTTGGAATTGTGGAAGCAACTATGCCGGACAGATATCCAAGGCAGTACGCGATAGCCTTTTCGCGACCGACATTGAGGCTTACATCGGGCGCAGTGGTCAGCTCGGCATTTGGATCGTCCAAGGTCGTCTTACTCCGATGGGCACTTAACAACCGGCCAGCATCTTCGCACGGTTAATCATCGCTCATACAGCATGCGCTCGTTGTCGAAGAGGAGGAGAGTGAGGATTTCGTGTTCCGAGATACGGATGCTCTGCTCTCGAACTTCATGGTCCCTAGCATCATAGCAATCGAACCAGTCGTCTGCCGGCACCCTCATGGGCAATGAAGAGTCGGCGTCGCCCTCGAACAATACTCCATATGCTGGAGTCTCTCGATCAATCGAACTGGTCGGAAACCAACGACTTGGGATGGATGGTGACCGTGTGAACCATCTGCGTCCTTCCCGGCTGTAGCAAACGAGGACCGCGTTAGCATTGCGGCTCTCAACCGCCCGTATTGCAGTAGCAGTCAAGCTCGTCTGAAATTCATCTGCCAAGGCCCTGACCGTTCTGAAGTTGAGCTTGTTGTGCTGCTTCAGGATCGGGTCGAATATCTGCCTGGGCATCAGCAGGTCTGCAGCGAAGTGATCGGCATCGCGTTCGAACCGAGCCGCCTTGGCAGCATTTCCAATATCTTCCGAGTGACAGAACAGAAGCTTGTTTCGGTGGAAATGCCAATGCCCCAGTTCATGCCCCAGGGAATAACGCTGGCGCTGCCAAGAGCTTTTGTTGTTGATGGTAGCTATGGCGACCGTACCCGCGCTGTTTCCAATTATCCTCTTGACCTGAGCCCCAAGTTCCCTCCGATTTTGAGGAGAGTCCTTGGGTTGATGTTTGGCCTTATGCGGCCAGCTTTTCCAGTGCCAGTTTGGTGGCGAACTCGTTGGGCGTGAGATTGCCCAGC